>Ga0334882_1001385_pt1 | contig 29235 bp, 23 predicted proteins | sample GraSluR1_MG_5_FD_207226 | JGI IMG/M metagenome (GOLD analysis project Ga0334882, IMG submission 207226) | Sludge microbial communities from methane-producing bioreactor in Wageningen University, Netherlands - Granular Sludge_15_04-R1 | ecosystem: Engineered > Bioreactor > Anaerobic >...
GATCTGGTCCTACGACACCCTGAGCATGGCGGGGGGGGCTTTGTATTTACTGGGAGCCTCCTATGACTACCGGCACAACGCCCATACCCGCGTCGATCTCATCTACAGCAAATTCAATCCTCGCGTTCAGGCGTTCATCGACCTCATCGCTTCGCTGTTCCTGTTTTTCCCCCTCGTGGTGGTCATGCTCTGGTTTTCCGCAAAATGGGCGATCAAGGCATGGAAGATCAATGAAGTCATGTTTACCAGTTTCTGGTATCCTCCGGCGGCGCCTTACCGGACCCTGGTGACCCTGGGTTTCCTGCTGCTTCTGCTTCAGGGTCTGGCCCAGCTCGTGCGGGATGTATACTTTTTAATAAGGGGTACCTCAATTGATAGCATTGAATCCTGAAGTCATCGCTCTTCTCATGCTGGGAGGGGTATTCGCCCTAGTGCTGACGGGGTTCCCCATTGCCTTCGTCATCGGCAGCGTGGCCCTCATTGTGGGGACCATGGTTTTCGGTCCCAATACCACTTTTCACATACTGTTTACGAGGTTTTATGACCTTTCGCTGAATTTTCCTTACCTGGCGGTGCCCTTGTTTACCTTTATGGGGGTTATTCTGCAGCAATCGGGGATAACCAACGATCTCTATGAGAGTCTTTACGATGCTTTGGGCCGGGTGCGGGGAGGGCTTGCCATCGTTACGGTCATTTTTGGCACCGTTCTTGCAGCCTGTCTCGGAGTAATAGCCGCATCGGTTACCATCCTGACCCTCATGGCTCTGGGTCCCATGCTTACCCGCGGTTACGACAAAGGCTTGGCTTCGGGGGTGATCGTGGCATCGGGAACCCTGGGGATCCTGATTCCCCCGAGTATCATGCTCATTGTCTATGCTCCCCAGGCGGGGCTCTCCATCGGCCAGATGTTCCTCGGGGCTGTCTTCCCCGGACTGCTTCTCTCGGCCATGTATATTCTCTATATCATTATCAGAAGCCTGATCAATCCCGCCATCGGCCCTCCCATTCCGAAGGACCAGATGACCCCCTTCACCTTTGTAAAACTGTTACGCCTTCTCAAGGCCATGCTGCCGCCGGTTCTGCTTATTGCCGCCGTCATCGGTACCATTTTCGCAGGAATCTCCCCTCCCACCGAGGCTGCCGCCGTGGGTTGTACCGCCGCCATCCTGTTATCCGTGATCTACCGAAAATTCAGCTTCAAGATGATAAAGGAAGCGGCGAAAGAGACCCTTAAGGTCAGTGCCTTCGTGGTGATGATCGCCGCCATGTCCTACGCCTTCGTGGGAATTTTCATGAACGCCGGAGCGGGAGATGTGGTGGCCGAGATGATCCTTTCGGTTCCCGGTGGTAAATGGGCCTCCTTCGCCGTGGTCATGGTAACTGTGTTTGCCCTGGGAATGTTCATAGAATGGATAGGGATTGTCTTTATCGTGGTGCCCATCTTCTCCATCATCTTCGCCAAACTCGGGTTCGACCCCCTCTGGGCGGGCATGATGGTGGTCATCAACCTGCAGATGGCCTTCATGACTCCTCCCATGGCCATGTCCATATTTGTGCTCAAGGGGACGGCGCCCAAGGAATACGGCCTTACCATGTCCGATATAATCCGGGGTGTGCTGCCCTTCGTGGCCATCGTGGCGGTGGTTCTGGTGCTGCTTGTGGTTTTTCCCCAGATTGTGACTTGGCTTCCCGGGAAGATGATAGCCGGGGTGAGGTAGAGGCTTCCTTCATCATAATTGCAGGCCGGAACCGGATAGCCCCGGCCTCCATAATTCATTTAGTGCTGCTTATAAAAGCAAAAAAACAATGTACACAGAATAACTGCCTTTTATCTCACCCGGGAAAGGGGCTTAGTACCTAACCCCTTCCCGCTTTTCCTGATTCGGGTTACCATGCAAGCTATCCTTCCCTATAAGAGAGCAGTTCATGAAAAAATTACAATTATCAGTACTAATCCTGCCCCTCATCGGCGTGGTGTTTTTTTCCTGTGCCGGAACCCCTCCCCTTGAGAAAATGGTTCCCCGGGAAAGCCTGTTCTATTTTCAGATAGCCCATCCCGATCAGCTTCTGGAAGACACCGATCTCTTTCTGCGCTCCCTGCAGCTCCAAAGCGGCGATGTGAAGCTTAAAGACCAGCTCATGGGGATGATGGCCATGGTTAACTCGGAACTGTCTGCGGAGGTTCTTGATTTTTCCCGCCCCATCGGTTTTGCCGGGGTACCTGTTACGGGGGAGACAAAGCCGGGGTTCATGCTGCTCATTCCTTTGGCCGAAGGCGTCGAGGCGGGGCCCCTGAAGGCATCCTTTGATAAACAGCAAAATGCCTATACCCTGGAGCATAAGGGCTATCTGATTGTTTTTTCCCGGGAAGAACTCAAGGACAGTTTTCCCCCTAAAAAATCCGCCGACCTGGGGCATTTACGGGATTACTCCTCCGGAGCTCTTCATGCGTATATCAATATGGGGCAGTTTTTTAACCTTCTTGACCTGGACATGGAAAGCCTGAAGACCGCCCTGGAAGAAACGGACACCGGCAGCCCTGAAATTGCCGGTAAAATCCTGGAAGGTTACCTGAATATCTTTCGTCAGATGGATACCGCCTGGGCGGCACTTGCCGTGGGAGATACCGGCCTGGAGGTCAAGGGGGATCTTTTCTTCAGGGATGATATGGCCCGGTTTATGAAATCCGTCAAGCCCGTTTCGGGAACCGGCAGTTTTCCCATCACCCTGGAGGATGAGGATTATTTTTTCTCGGCTCTCTACAATATCGATCTTCGTGACAGAGAAGCCCTGACGGACAAATTCTATTCGTTCCTCCTCTCCCTGGAAAACGAACCCGATCCATCCCTGATGGAGTATCTCGAATTGTCCAGGGCCATGAACCGGACCATGGGGCCCCGGGGGATTTTCGCCATGGATATGACGATTTATCCCGAGGCGGTGGTTCTGGAAAATCCGGCGGGAATGATGGATCTGCAGATGACGGGAGCCATGGAACTCATCGAGCCGGATGCGTTTGAATCCGCCCTGGAAAAACTCTACGCCCATCCCGGGATGGATGGGCTCTTTGCGGCCCTCTATGGAGAGGAAAGCAAGGGCTGGAAGATCGCCCTGGAAAAAAAGCGGTACGGGAACATAACCTACAGGGAAATGTCTTATCAGGTGCCTGAGCAGCCGGGTCTGGCTGAAGTGGCGGCCCTGATGGAAAGGATGAAGATTTATTATGTGATTCGGGATCAACTCTGCTACCTCTACTTGAGCATGGGCGGTGAGCCGGTTGAAACCTTCCTGGAAAAGGCTGCTTCCGGCGCCTTTGAGGCCGATGCCGGAGAACAGCCCGACTGGGTCACCCGGGCCCCCGATTCGGCTCACTTCATCTGGAATATGAGAATGACAAGCTTCATGGATATGGTTCCCCTGGCCCAGGGCAGCATCGCCTCCCTCATGCCGCCGGAACCGGCCGGAATTTCGGGATACACCGTGGCCGGACAGGGGCTCATGAGCAGCACCTTCATTCCCTCCGGGGAGATCTTATGGCTCATCCAGTCTTTCGCCATGCTGAGGGCTTCCCTGGGGCAGCCCTAGGGAGTTTTCCCCGGCGGCCGGGAGCGGGACGGTTTTTTATGTCAGGCTCTTGCCGGTTTCGGTGGTAACCGAAACCGGCATACATTAAAACTCTTCTGCCATGGTATCAAGCTTCTGCATCAATGATTCCTTTGAATACACCGTTCCCCGCAGTACCACCGTTTCCAGGGTCTTGAGGTTTTCTATGTTGTCCAGGGGGTTTTCCCGCAGCAGAAGAAAATCCGCCCGGGCTCCCGGAGCTATGACCCCGAAGGTTCCTTCATCCTGGAAACAGCGGGCCCCGTCAACGGTGGCCGTCTTCAGGGCTTCAAAGGGTGTCATGCCCAGCCGGACATAGGCGGTCAGTTCGTCCATCAGGGAAGAGCCGGCAATCACGTTGAGGGTTCCCGCATCACTTCCTGCTGCAATCGGCGCCCCGGCCCGATGGAGGGCATGAAAAAGAACCTCGAAATCTTCCATGTGCTCGGAAGGAAGAATCGAATAACCGGGCACCTGCTTCGTTATTCTTTTGGTAAATCCCTGCAGGGAGTTCGACCAGATTTTTCTGGTTGACGCCGGCAGGTACTTAGACCATGGGCTGTTTTGAATATCATCGATTTTTTCGATCCTCACCAGGTTTCTCCAGACTTCCAGGGTGGGAACATTCCAGACTCCGGCTTCTGCGGTCAGCCCGGCCATATGGTCCATCTGATCAGCGGGAAATTTGAATTCTCCGAAGGGGTTAATATAACCGGTCAGGTGCTCGATGGAATGCATCAGCCTGTCATTCAAGACTTCCTGAAGGGATATCCCATGGGGAACGTGGCCCACCACGGGAATACCCAGCCGGTCCGCTTCCCGGGAAACTGCCGCCAGGGCTTCGGCGGGAAATTTGTTGTAGATTTTAAAGTAGTCAAACCCCTCTTCTTCAGCCCTCCGAAGGGAAGTCAGGGCCTGTTCCTCATTTTTAACAGGGATGTAGAGCCGTTTGTCGAAGTAGGCCCCCGACGGGGCTTCATGAATGCCGCTGGCTGCGTAGATGGTGGGACCCAGAACATCTCCGGCGGCGATTCGGGAGCGCAGTCCCAAATGGTCATCCCAGGCAAGGGTTTTATGGCCCCGGGCCTCAGGGGTGGGCCCCCCCATATCGCGTACTGAGGTGACGCCATGGGCCAGGTAAAGCAGGGGATCGGCGGGATTAAAAAGAAGGTGCACGTGGGCGTCCGCCAGGCCAGGAATGATCCAGCGCCCGTCGCAGTCAAACACCTCTCCTTCGTCGATGACAGGAAGATCGGGACCCACATAGGAAATGGCATCTCCCCTGACAGCAACCGAGCCTTGAAACCAGTGCGGCTCTTCCTCTTCTGTCATGGTGATGATTCGGGCATTTGTAAAAACCTTAACCCCTTCGGATATTTCACCCCGGGGGATGTTGACCACCGGTGCATAGTTCCAGGCGGCACAGCCGGTGAGAAGTACCGGAGCCGTAAGAAGGGTGGAGAGATTTTTAAGAAGCCGTCGCAGCGGACCCTCGGCGGGACGGGCTGATGAAGCGTTGCCGGGTTTTCCCGGTATCTGGATAGTTGGCATTGTTCAGGACTCCCTTACTTGTATTGACCACAGTTTAGGGTTATTCGTCCGGGGAGGACCATACGAACAATGTACGAATCAGATAGTGATTGGGTTACGTAAAACTGCTGACAACGCGGCCCGGGCGGGAAAGTACCAGCCATACCCCCCACTCCGGTGCTGTTTTTTGGATATTCACCCCGGTGCGCCCGGTTTGGTCCTGAAGGTTTTTCCGGAAATCCGCCTCAGTATAAACTCTTTTAAGAATTCCCCCTTAAAATCTTTTCCATTGTCTTGCCTTTGGCCAATTCATCAACAAGTTTATCCAGGTAACGGATTTCCCGCATTACGGGATCCTCGATTTCTTCCACTCTCACACCGCAAACCACCCCTTTGATAAGGCTTCGGGCTGGATTCAGCAGGGGAGCACAGGTGATGAAAGTTTCAAAATCTGTCCCCTTTTTCAGTTCCTCCTCCAGCTCCTCCTGGCTGTAACCCATGAGCCAGCGTATGATCTGGTCAACCTCCGATTGGGTGCGTCCTTTCCGTTCCGCCTTGGCGATGTAGAGGGGATAGACACTGGCAAAGCTCATGGAATAGACCTTGTGGTTATTCATATTCTCCTCTCCTCTCAATAAAAAGATAGGGAAAAAGATTTTTGAAGACAAGGGATGCCCATAAGCCTGGCCTTGTTGTTCACCATATTTTTCTGGCCCTTTAGTTAAATCTGACTTATCATGCCTGGGTGAACATCCTTGAAAGACCCCTGGTATCGAAAATTACCTGGTTTCTCCTGCGCCCCATTGGCTGGATTTTTGTAGGCCTTCCCTATGGCCTGGGAAAATCCGACACCGAGGGGCTGAAAAATCTGATATCTCCCTATCTGATTCTCCCCAACCATGCCACCATGCTGGATTCAGCGCTGCTGGGGCTGCATTCGCGCCGGGTGATCCGGTATGTGGCGGCGGACGGGAACTTCAGGACGGGTCTGCAGGCCATATTCTTCCGACTTCTGGGAACCATTCCCAAGGCCAAAGGCGTTTCGGAGGTTGACCTCATCCGCACTCTGATGCAGCTGAAATCTCGAGGTGGGATTCTCGGAATATTTCCCGAAGGCCAGTCGTGCTGGGACGGAACGACCCTGCCCCTGATTCCCGCCACGGCGAAGCTGGTGAAACTTTTCAAGGTGCCGGTGGTGATTCCGGTCATCAAAGGCGGCTACCTGTGCCGGCCCCGCTGGGCCTTCCGCCGCCGTGCCCGGGGTGTGGAGGTTTCCTACAGGAATGTGATTCCCGCTGAGGAGCTCAAGGGGCTTTCGTCGGAGGATATCCTGTCGAAACTGGAAAAGATTCTGGCCTGGGATGATCATGCCTGGGCCCTGGAAACGGGAGCCCTGGTGTTTAATAAAAGAAACAGGGCCGAGGGGATCGAGAGGCTGCTTTTTGTCTGTCCGGTCTGCCGGTCCGTGGGAACCCTGCGATCCCGGGACAACAGCTTCTCCTGCGGCGCCTGCGGCCTGGATGTTTTTATCAACCACCGGGGTCTTTTCGAGTCGGATAAACTGCCTGTGGGTCTGACTCAGGAGCGGGACTGGAATGCCTGGCAGAACCGGTGGCTGGAGGATCACCTCCATCGTCTTGATACCGGGGCGGAAATATTCAGGGATGAACCGGTCAGGCTCTACCAGGGATACAAGGCCCGGAGGATGAAAAAGGTGGGAGAGGGGAGCCTCTTTCTCTTTCGGGACGGAAGAATCGTCCTGAAGGGAGAGACGGAAATGACTTTTCCCTTGAGGGAAATTTCCGCCCTCCATGTCTTCAAGCAGGACCTGCTGGAATTCTATTATGCCAACAAGCTCTATCGAGCCTTCTTTCCGACCAGGAGGGTATCGGCCTATAAATGGATGCAGGCGGCCAGGCTGTTGGGGAATTAGCCTGGTGAGCCGCCTTGGCCCGGTTCTCAGCTCCCCCCATACCGCTGCCGCAGAATCCGGCAGCAGAGGAAGGTGATCCAGTCCGATGCTTCCCGCTTCTGGGCAAAATCAAAACCTTTATACACCTGAAACACGCTGTCTGCCTTCCAGAGGCCGTCTTCATTCTGTCCCTCCCTGACCCATTCGATCAGCTCTTCGACAAGCGGTGTTTCGTGGAATTCCGGAAACCGGGTGAGGACGTCTGCCAGATAGAGGGCGCTGTACCAGACAAAGGGGAACTTGAAGGTCCAGAATTTTTTCGAGCGGCCGAAGTAGTAGAGGCTCTTTCCCAGGTCCCGGTGATAGACCAGCGGTTCGAAGGCTTTCCGGATAATCATAGCGTCGGGCTTTTCCGGAAGCCGGGAGAAGAGGTCCAGGGCCATGAGCCCTGCCATGGGGCATCCGATGCGGTGCTTTTTATACTGATTCTCCACGAAAAAGAAGTGGCAGAACCAGTCTTCCTCCTGTTTCCAGAGCCTGATGATTTCGCTGCCGCTCTCCCGTACCGCAGGACTGTCATGCCCCAGCTGAAGCAGTGCCGAGGTGATTTCCGGAGAGTCACAGGGAAGGGCGTACCACTCATCGGCCCGGGGATCGGGTTTATTATTTCCCTTGTCCGGCAGGGTCTGGCGGACCGAGAAGAGGGGACCTTCCCGGCGGGCCTCGACCTGGCTTAGAATTTCCGGCATGCCCGGATCTTCCGCTCGGACACCGAGGTCTGCCAGGGCTTTGAGAATATGGGGGGGGAGTTTCGGGTCGTTGTGACGGGTGACACTTGTATCGAACCAGATGTTCAGCCGGTTGAAGAGATCGCCGACCAGCGGGTGGTCGCGCAGCTCTTCCCGTGCCGCGCCTACTTCCGGATCATTATCAGGCTTGCCAAGAAGCCCGGTGAGTGTGTTGAGTCTGGTCCAGGGTTCACCCTCGAGTAAAAAGGGAATGGGGTCTTCTTTCAGCAGTTCTCTCCCGTTGTTTTCTGAGACTTTCATCTTTTCTTAACCGCCTTCTTCAGGGCCTTCAGGATTTTTTTATATGAGGGAGGAGGCCCCATGGGAAATTCCTTTTCATTGATGTAAATGGCATCGGTCTGTTCCCACCGCTGCAGGAAGAGCGGGTCCGAAGTGTCGATGGTGTTCACTTCGACCCGGTCGCCCAGCTCCCGGGCGGCACGTTCAAAACGGTGGTGGATCGCATTCATGGCGGGACAGATGCCGTTGATGAATCGGGTGACGGTCACCTTTCCCGGGGTAAAACTGATTGGATCCGGCGGAACCGGCTTGCGCCATGCGGGCGGCTCGGCTTCCGGTGTAAAGGGCTTCCAAAGGAGCTGCTGCATCCCCGATTTATCTACCGGCCGGTACCCTTGCTTTTTAAACCACGAACTTTTCATGAAGAAAGGCAGTGGAGTTCCCCAGACCGCCAGGCCTGCGGCTCCCATTCCCTTCACCTCTTCTTCAGCCGCTTTGAGAAGGGCTTTACCCATTCCCTTTTTCCGCTGTGCTCCGGCGCTGTTTCGCTTTGCCGGAGGGATCCAGATACAGTGGACGAAAAAGAAATCCTTTCCCCGGGCCGGCGATTCGTCCGCCCGGACATACTGGATCATGCCCGCCAGCTCGCCGCCGGGAAGCCGGGCGAGCTTTGCCCCGAATACGTCGCCGCTTTTTTTACGACACCACTCCGCCTTGATGGTACCGGCTTCCTTCATAACCGCATCATCCGGGGTGAGGCAGCCGCAGAAATCCGGGAGGTGTCCTTCTGTCAGGTCAATGATTTCGCAGTCGGGTTTCATGAATTTCTCCTTGATTACTTATTCAAAATATTTTTTTCCAGAACGTTGCCGCCCTGGCTCTAACCGCCTCGTCCCATTGGGAAAAAGCAGCCTTGAATCTGTTCCCCGCCCACTCCTCCGGCAGGTAACGGGGAGGAAGGAGCGGGTCCTGATAGATCAGGGGAACGGCACGGTTCCCGATTTCAATACGCTTCACATGGGCTTCTTCCGGCGAATAATGTGAAAGCTTCTCCCGTTCATCGCTGATCATCTGCAGGCCATGCAGGTAATCCTCCTGGATCTGTGGGACCCTCCAAAGCCGATGGACTTCCCCGGCACTGATATCCTGCTGCGGGAGAAAGGTGATTAGTCTGCCGTTTGCCCCTTCCTGTTCAGACGAGAAGTGCCGGTCAATCTCTTCGGCTTCATGTTTCGGTCGGATCCAGAAGCCGCCGTACCACGGGACGAACCGATAAGCCGAGAGCTTGGTTCGGATGCGATGGCGTTCCTTTTTACGGCTTTCCGGGATGCTGAAGAGAAATCCCCGCCATGAACCGTCCCAACCGGACCAGTCGGGCATATGGAAGCTGAGAGAAATGTTGGAGCTGATTCTGTGACCTTTACCGGAAAGACCGTAAAAGGATGTGCTGCCTTCCCTGCGGACCGAAAGAAACCCCTGTTGAACCCGGCGGGACAGCCAGGTGCGGATGCTGCTGTCGGTGATACCGAAGGGCCTGCAGAGTGCTTTCAGCTCACCGACGGTGTATTCCCCGCGTCCGAGACTGAGGATGAGGCCGTTGATGATGTCGCTTTCTGTCATATTTGTCACAATAATAATAAAATAGTAAAACAAGTGTGACAACAGGTCAATAGAAAATATCGGGAGCCGGTTTCAATATTCTCTGATTTTTGAAATTCCCTCCCAGAAAAGTAATTAAACATGACATACTGTTGTCATGGATGGATGTTACAATTCACTCATGTCAGGAAGCAGGAGTCAAGTCACGGCAGGGCAGATTTAAATAAGGAATTGTTTACTTTATTAAGGATGCAATCAGGGAGTACACACGTTGGAAATAACGACGGGTCAGGAAAAAATGGTGGCCTTTTGCGGTATGAACTGCATCTATTGTTATGCTCATCAGAAAAAGAGAAAACCCTGTCCCGGCTGTCGGCTGAGCGATGAAGGCAAGCCTGAGCACTGTAGGACCTGCAAAATAAAAGACTGCGCCCATGAGAAGAGTGTATTATTCTGCTCTGAATGTTCCGCATATCCCTGCGTCCTGATAAAGAGGCTGGATAAGAGCTATCGGACCCGATATAACGAAAGTCTGATCGGCACTATGAGGGTTATTCACGAGAAGGGAATGGATTATTATTTAAAAGCCGAAGAAGAGAGATTGACGTGTCCCGAGTGCGGCGGTATCCTGAGCCTCCACCATAAAGCGTGTTCTGAATGCGGAAAAATCTTCGGGTAAACCAGGTTCCCCCGCGGAAACGTTTTTTCCTTGCATCCACTGAGCCGGGAGGATAGGATTACCCGGGGGGTAAACCATGGGACACAGAACCGTAAAATCGGGGTACCAGCAGTTATCGGACCGGTTGAATAAATTTCCCCAGGGGGCACCGCCCTCGGACTATCTCTTTTCCATCCTGAAAACTCTCATGAAGGATAAAGAAGCTCAGACCCTGTCCCGGCTTCCCATCAAGCCCTTCACCGCCGCTTCGGCGGCGACGATCTTGCGCCAGCCTCTGCCGGATACGGTCGAGATCCTCGATGAGCTGGCCTCCCGGGCCCTTCTGGTGGATGTGATGAAACCGGATGGAGAAATCCTGTACATCCTGCCGCCTCCCATGGCAGGGTTCTTTGAATTCTCCCTCATGCGCATCCGCAACGATATCGATCAAAAAGCTCTTTCCGAGCTGTTTTACCAGTATCTCAACGTGGAGGAAGATTTTGTCCGGGACCTCTTTGTGGAGGGGGAAACCAAGCTGACCAAGGTCTTTGTGAATGAGGATGCCCTGACAACGAGCCAGGAACTCTTTATCCTCGATTATGAACGGGCCAGCACCATGATAAAGCAGGCCTCGCATCTGGGGGTGGGAATCTGCTACTGCCGCCATAAGATGGAGCATATGGGACAGGCCTGCGACGCCCCCAGGGAGATTTGCATGACCCTGGGGAATGTGGCCGCTTCCCTCATAAGGCACGGGCATGCCCGGCAGGTGACGGTAAAGGAAACCATGGCCCTCCTCGAGAAGGCCTGGGACCACAATCTGGTTCAAATAGCCGAAAACCAGCAGAACGATATTCCCTTTATCTGTAACTGCTGCGGCTGCTGCTGTGAAGCCCTGCTGGCGGTTCAGCGTTTCGGCACCATGAATGCCATCAATACAACCAACTTTCTGCCGGAGGTGGAAGCCGGCCGCTGTACCGGGTGCGGCCTCTGTATGGAGGCGTGTCCGGTGAATGCCATCAGCCTTGACGACGGTACGGCCGTGGTTGACAACGATGTCTGCCTCGGCTGCGGGGTCTGTGTCCGGGCGTGTCATACCGGAGCCCTGACCCTGAAGGCCAGGGATAAGCGGGTCATCACCCCGGTAAACTCGGTGCACCGGGTGGCCCTCATGGCGATTGAGCGCGGCACCCTTCAGAATCTGATCTTCGATAACCAGGTGTATATGAGCCACCGGGCCATGGCGGCCCTTTTGGGGGCGGTGCTTAAACTTCCCCCGGTGAAGCGGGCCATGGCCAGCGAGCAGGTGAGGTCCAAATATCTTCTAACCATAATCGATTCCTACAGGAAGAAGGGTCGGATTTAGCCAGGTTGTGGGGGCGGCACCTGCGAAAGGCCTGGCAGATCACATCCTGCCGCCGAGGGTTTTTTTCACCAGATCCGACAGGGCGCTTAAAGAGCATGGTTTTTGTATATAGGGGACGCCCTGACGGACGATTTTTGATATTGATTCATCCTCGGGACTGTAACCCGAAGAGATGATGATTCTTGCCCGGGAGTTGATTTCTTTTATCGCTTCAAAAACCTCTCCCCCGTTCAGTCCGGGCATGGTCATGTCCAGAATGACAAGATCAATCTTGTCCGCATTTCGGCGGTAGTACTCCAGCCCCCTTTCCCCATCCGGTTCGCTGTGAATCCGGTAGCCCTGACTTCCCAGAAATTCCGAGATTAAGCCGCGGATGATCTCATCGTCATCGGCGATCAGGATGTGGGCGGCATCGGGCATCGTTTCCGCAGGGCCGGGTGCTTCCTCCCCCTTCTCCTGGGGTTCACTCCGGGGGAGGAGGATGTGAAACGTTGTACCCTGCTGCGTTCTGGATTCCAGAAAAATGCCTCCGCCGTGAAGTTTCACCGTGCCGTAAGCCGCAGGAAGCCCCATGCCGGTGCCCTTTCCCACCTCCTTGGTGGTATAAAATGGTTCGAAGATATGTTTCTGAAGTTCCTCGTCCATGCCGCACCCATCATCCTTGATACTGATACGAACATATTCACCGGGGGGCAGATCGTAAAGAGTTTTCCTGCCGTCTTCCGTTAGATCCATGAAGCTGCTCTCGAAGGTTATCATTCCGGCCCCGGTTATGGCGTCCCGGGCATTCAGTGCGATATTAAGCAGGGCGTTCTGGATTTGAATTTTGTCGCCCTGAACGGTGGGGACCGATGCGTTTCGAATCTGATGGACTTGAATCTGCCGGTCCATGGTGCGGGCCATGATGCTGATCACTTCATCCACCACGTCGTGGAGATCCAGGGGTTGAAGGGTATACTGACCCTTCCGGGCAAAGGAAAGGAGCTGTTGAGTGAGTTTTGCGGAGTTTTCCGCCCCCCGGCGGATGTTATCCGCATAGCGGATGAGAACTTCATCTTCAAGCCCCGGTTTAAGCAATTCGGCGTAACCGATAATCCCGGTAAGCTGGTTGTTGAAGTCGTGAGCTATACCCCCGGCGAGCTGCCCGATGGACTCCAGTTTCTGCATCTGAAACAGTTCTTCCTGAAGTTTCTCCTTTTCCTGCTCCGCCTTGAGGCGGGCGGTAATATCCCGGCAGACAGAAAACATCACCTTCTGATCTCCCGCCGCGGCCCGGTATCCGGAGAGTTGGATATACAGATCCGAACCGTTTTTCGTTTTGTGATGCCGAATGGGCACATCTGCACTGCCATCTTCCTTGATTATTCTTCCCACCGCCCTTGAATCCTCTTCTTCGGCGCTGAATTTAAGGCAGGACATGCCGATGAGTTCTTCCCTGTTGTAGCCGTAGATGCGGGCGGTGGCCTCATTGGCTTCCAGAATTTCGAAAGTATCGGGGTCATAGATAAAGATGGCATCTCCCACGGTTTCGAAGAGGGATTTATACCGCTCTTCATTGATCTGTAATTCCTTAGTTTTTCTTGAGAGGGTTTCTCTCATTTCGCCAAAGGCGTTTATCAGGCTGCCGACTTCGTCCTCCTTGGGGGGATAGGGCGGCAGCGGTATGGCGGCGTTTCCCGCGGCGAATTCCCGGGCCACCAGTGAGAGATTTCTGATGGGCCCGGTTAACCGTCCCGCCAGCCACAAAAGGGCCGCCAGGACCGCCAGGGTGGTTATCATTACGGCGATGAGGGTAAATGTGTAGGCCCTCTGGGCCTGGGCCGTTACTTCGGTATCAGGCCGTTCGATAAGGACGGTCCAGTTGTAGTCCACAAGGGTGGAAAATCCCACATCGTACTTCTCCCCTCCAATCAAGTAGCTGGTTGTTCCGTTGCCGACCAGTCTTTTATCCAGCAACCTCTCCTGCCAGGGCCCGGCGGCCCCACTCAAAATGAGATCACGGTCCGGGTGAAGAATGATGCAGCCGGAAGAATCAACCACAATGGCCCGGCTGCGGCCTGCCTGGACTTTGTCAACAATATGATTCAGGTCAAGAAGATTGACAGAACCCGCCAGTATTCCCGTGATTTTACGGTCAGCATTACGGATGGGGGTGTGGATGACCAGGAAATCTCTATGGTCATCCGGGTCGGTGTAGAAGGTCCAGGACTGTCGGCTCCCCGCCGCTGTTCTCAGGGCGGTGTTTGTTGAGACGGATCGACGGTTGGCATGAGAAGCCGCCATCAGAAGGCCTTCCGGGGTCAAAATATCGATGTAACTTAACCGGCTGTCGTGAAGAAAAATCTGTCTCAGGATTTCTTCCTGTACTATCTTGTCCATGGAGACGATTCCCGGAAGGGAAGCGGCGACTTTTGTATCCTTCAAAAGGTCGTCCATGGTAAGCTGCAGTTCATTCCTCACTATGGCGGCAAGGCTGGATAACTCCCGGGCTGTCTGGTTGACCAGGGCTTTTCGATCCATCCGGGCAATGCCTATCCCCAGAAAAAGAAGGGGAAAAATGGCGATGAAGGTGATGGGCAACAAAAACTGAAAATAGATCCGGGAGAATCGGGGTAACTGCATCAGCCTACCTTGTCCCTGACAAACCGGGCTGCGGCGCGGGAATCGGCTGACCATCATGCCAGATGGTCATTATATAGTCTTCCGCCAGGAGGGCATCATGCCCGGAAGGGGTGAAGGGGCGGTTATAGGTTTTTACCACCCCCTTATACTCTCCCAGATTTTCCAGGGCCTCTCTCACGGCGGTTCCCTCTGTGCTGTTGGCCCTCTCTATCGCCATTGCCAGAAGATGAACGCCGTCGTACCCATGGGCAACCCCTACGGGGGAACGTATTTTTTCCGGTTCATGAATGCCAAACCGATGTTGATAGGATTTAAGAATTTCCTGTTTCCTTTGGGATAAATCACCGAGAAATGAAACAGTTTGAAGGGTGTAGACCTCCTGGATGTTGTCGGAACCGGCCATGTCGGTAAATCGTCCACCGCTGATTCCCCAGTGACTGACCACAGGAACCTCCCAGTCAAGGAGGGCCCTGCTCCGGGCGATGGCGGCCCCCTCCGGGGCGTTGGCCACCATCAGCAATGAATCAGCCCCCGCTTCCTTGAGCCTTTCCAGGCCGGCCCTCATGTCAGTTTCCCCCTGGTCGAACCGGACCGTGCCGGCCTCCTCCAGTTCGAGCCGGTCAAGCCAGTGCCTGATTCCGGCGAGATTTGCCTCTCCCCAGCCGCTGGTATCGGCAAGGATTCCCGGTCGGCGGGCTCCGAGTATTTCCACCGCATAACGGACCAGGAATTCGTCGGCCTGTTCATCGCTGACCGAAACCCGAAAGGCGTAATTGGGGGATTGACCGCTTTTCGTTATGGCCGTCATGGATCCCCAGGGGTTGATCAGGGGAATCTGAAGTTCCTTCAGGGTATCCAGCTGGGCAACCATGACGGGGCTGAATATGCCGCCAAAGACGGCGGTAATTTTTTCCTTCTCCACAAGTTCCCGCAACGCTTTGATTCCTTCCTCTGGGTTATTCTGAACATCCCTCACCCTGAGTTCCAAGGGTTGGCCCAGGACGCCTCCCCCGGCATTGATCTCATCCATGGCCAGGAGCATACCCCGCTGGATCGCTTCACCGGAGGACGCCAGAGAACCGGTCATAGGGGCGATGAGTCCCAGAGTAATCGGCTCTCCCAGAGGCTTATATTTCTGGCATCCGGAAAGAATGAGGATAGCTCCGATAACAACAGACAGAAACAGCGGTTTCATGGTTTTACCTCTCAAGGTGTCACGGCTGCTCTTCATGGCGATGTCTTTTTTCCCTTTGCTGGGATGTCGGATTTGAAAAACAAAATACACAACTTTAATTCTAATGCTTTAATGGGGGGATGCAAGGGCGTTTCTAAAAAAGCAAATAGATTTGGTTTTCCCTGTTAGCTCTTACTCGCCAGCAAGTTGAGGGATCTCTTGGAATAAACAGGGGTTTATAACTTGATTGCATTGTATGATCATTTTACACTTCAGTTACGTTGGCATTATAAGGTTGGGACTGAGGGTAAACAGGCGGGAGGGGATCCGCCGAAGCATGCAAGTTGGGATAGGAGTTTCTGTATGTTATTAGAGTCCGGAAAAAATGGACGGGCCGGTGATGTGAAAACGCGCCGTCTTTACATAAGTAAGCTCTGCTTATTTCTTTGTTTTATGTGTGTTTCTCAGGAGGCTTTCATGAGTCAGGTGGATTATCTGGGTATTCCCCACAACTGGGAATATAGTATTGACAACGCTCCGGTTATTGTTCTGGCACGCCGATCCGGTCCTCCGAAACAGTACCGTGAGTGGGTTTTCCCCCGGGAGACCCACTTTACCCAAAGTGAAGAAACCGTGGCCCGGGAATGGGCTCAGCCATACGAGGTCCTTGAGGTAATCCGGCCTGCTTCGGGGCGGCCTCTGGGCTCCGGGCAGGAAATTCTCGTCTGGCAGCATCAGGAGTACAGTTGGGAGGATCTGGAATACTACCACAGGACGGGAATAATCCATTCAGCCATCATCCTTGTTCAGGAGGCTGTTGCGGAAAGCCAAAATGGTCGGGTTCTCTTGTTTCTGGAGGAGCACGAAGAGGTCTGGAGGCGTTTTAATGACGCACCGGAGGAAGGTGAGCTCCTGCTTGAGCGGCGCCCCCGGAAAGAGTTTTTTCAATCTCAGGGTCTTATGTGGCACTTTGAGAACCGGAGGGCTTCCCATCCTGGTGGAATTGCCTGGTGGGTGGGGCAAGGTGGCCTTATTGGGGTTCATGCCCTTCGCCCTGCTGATGGCACCTATCTTGAAGAGCGGCGGGGTCTCTGGCGCCTGCTTCCTGAAGATTGGGAGGTGATGTCACCCCTTATCCGGGAAACTGACTGGAGCAGGCTGGAGTTTAAGGGAGAGCTGAAACCCGATGAAACCCTGCCCCGGGTCGATGTTCCGGGGGCTGGGGGTGGTTCCTGGCTGGTCCATGGCACCGGAACCTCGCCGGAGGTGCTGGCGCATCGGCGGATTCTGGGAACCCTGCAAAGCCATGCTGAGGGCCTTCCGTGGATCAGGGTGAGGGAAGACACAGTGGATTTTGGGTGGCGTCCCGGGGCGTTGTGGTAAGTTAATTATTCTGTCCTCCTGTTACGGGTCAGTTAAAAAAAGGATGATTCTGCTGTATTACTTTTCATGCTTCCTTTTCTGTTTATCAGCACAGGAATGATATTTCCGATCCGTAAAAACCTCTGGATTAACGATTTGTCGCTGACGGAGTACTGACCCAGCCTTCCCAGGTCGATGCCCCGTTTGAACGAACCCCGCATTATGGTATGATCTCTCAAGGGGGCGCCATGTACGATTTTGACCGGATAATCGAGCGGAGGGGAACGGACAGCATAAAATGGAACGGCCTGGAAGAACGCTTCGGCTCTGAGGATGTCATCCCCCTGTGGGTGGCGGACATGGATTTTCCCGCCCCCGATCCGGTGGTCCGGGCGGTTCGAGAGAGGGCGGATCATGGGATTTTCGGTTATACCTACAATACGGAACGGTTTTATAACGCCGTAACCGGCTGGCTCAAACGGCGCCATGGGTGGGAAGTCTTTCGGGACGAAATCTCCTTTTCGCCCGGAATTGTCACCGCCCTGGTGATGATCGTCAAGGCCTTCTCGAAATCCGGGGATCAGGTTTTGGTTCAGTCTCCGGTCTACTATCCCTTTTTCGATGTGATCAGGAAAAACGGCCGTACCGTCATCGACAGTCCCCTGGTCCTGGGAGAAGCGGGACGGTATGAGATCGATTTCGAGGATCTGGAAGAGAAGCTGGCCCGAAAGGAAACGACCCTCATGCTGCTCTGCTCGCCCCACAATCCGGTGGGACGGGTGTGGACCAGGGAAGAACTGACCCGGATCGGAGAGCTCTGCCTGGCCCACGGCGTTCTGGTGGCGGCGGATGAGATCCACTGCGATTTCGTCTACCCTGGTCATCGTTTTATCCCTTTCATGAGCCTGGGGGAGGAGATGGGGATGAACGGCCTGTCCCTCATGGCCCCCAGCAAAACCTTCAACATGGCGGGGCTGAAAAGCTCCCTGGTCATGGCGAAGGATCCGGAGATTTTTAAAGCCTACAACGCCGTGCTGGATGCCCATCATCTGGAGGGCATGAACTGCTTCGGCCTGGCGGGAACCGTGGCGGCCTATGAAGAGGGGGATGAGTACGTGGATCAATTGATTCCGTACCTGGAAGGCAATGTGACCCTGGTGCGGAATTTTTTGCGGGAGAAAATGCCCCAGATCAAACTCATCGAGCCCGAGGGAACCTATCTGCTCTGGCTGGACTGCCAAGCCGTCAGCGGGGATCCCAGGGGGTTGAAAGATTTCTTTTTGAAAAAAGCCCGGGTGGCCTTGAGCCCGGGGGCCGTCTTTGGTCCCACCGCGCATCCCTTTATGCGGATGAATATCGGCTGCCCCCGCAGTCTGATTGCCGAAGCCCTTTCCCGGATTGAGGGGGCGTGGAAAAGAAGCTGATAAACCGGCCATAATCCTGGAATTGCCGTGTTGCTCCTTTTTCCCTTGACATATTCAGCCTCTGTGGTATTATTTACGTAAGCGCTTACGTAATAAGGACAGCAAATGACGATAAAATTGTCGGATGTGGCCAAAAAAGCAGGGGTTTCCTCTGCCACGGTATCCCGTATCATCAATAACCTTTCGGGCTATTCCGATGAGACCCGCCGGAAGGTTGAAACGGCCATTAAGGAGCTGGGCTATAAACCCAACGCGGTGGCCCGGGGCCTGGCGGGGGGGAAAACCCATACCATCGGCGTCCTGCAACCCAGCCTGTCCAGCCGGTTTTCGGCGGAACTGATTCACGGTATCGAAAATGAGGCTCACCGCTGCGGCTACAGCGTGATTATCTGCAATACCGACAGCAACGGCGAACGGACCATGGAGTACCTGAGGATTCTCAGCGAGAAGAGGGTGGACGGCATTATCTTCGCCAGTGAATGGGTCACCGGTGAATACGGCGGTTATCTGCAGGATATGGGCATTCCGGTGGTGCTTGTCTCTACTCATTCTCCTCAATTCGGCTTTCCCTACGTCAGGGTAGACGACTGTCAGGCCGCTTATACGGCGACCAGGTACCTGATCGATGGTGGACATCGCCGTATCGGGTTTATTTCCGGCCGCCCCGAGGACCCGATTGCCGGGGCGCCCCGGATAGCGGGCTTTACTTCGGCCCTGAAAGACGCCGGTCTTCCGGTGGATGATAAGTTTTTCGCTTACGGGGATTTTCATTTCAACAGCGGCATCGCCGCCATGGAAACCCTGTGGAGCCGCTGCTTGGGGTTGACGGCGGTTTTCACCTCCAGTGATGAAATGGCCCTGGGGGCCCTGGCCTTTCTTCACGAAAATGAAATCAAAGTACCCGACGATATTTCCCTCATCGGATACGATGACACCCTGGATGCCCTGATGGCCATGCCCGCCCTGACAACCCTTCATCAGCCCATTTTCGAAATGGGGGGGAAGGCGGTTCAAATGCTTTTTGAAAGAGGGCCTGTGAACAACATCATCATGCAGCACAGCATCAGTGAGCGTAAATCGGTCAGGACGATTTGATTTTTTTATAGGTCTTTACGTAAGCGCTTACTTAAAAATTATGCTAAAGGAGGTATTTTGGATAAGAAACATTTTTTAAGGAACGTCAGTAAGGCCCGGATCTTGGAAAACCAGACCAAAGAGGGAGCCGTTATCGCGTCTCCCACCTTCAGCCAATACAACTTTTCCTGGTTCCGGGACGGGGCTTTCGTGGCCTACGCCATGATCCTGTGCGGAAAGACCGAGGAGGCGGGAAGGTTCATCGACTGGGGCAGCCGCGTCATCCTGAAAAGCCGGGAAAAACTGGAGCGGCTCATGGTCAAGCTTGACGCCGGGGAACCGACGCAGATGAAGGATTTCCTGGGGGCCCGGTACAAGCCCTCGGGTGAGGAGGACGACTCGGATTGGCCCAACTTCCAGATCGACGGCTACGGGACATGGCTCTGGTGTATGGCCGAATATGCCCGGGCCGCGGGCCTGGAAAAGCTGTCGGATTCCTGGCGGCAAAGTGCCGATCTGGCGGCGGTTTATCTGGAGCGGGTCTGGAAGATGCCCAACTCTGACTGCTGGGAGGAGTTCCCCGACAAAGTCCATCCTTCCACCCTGGCCTGCGTATATGGCGGATTAAAAGCCGTGGCGCCCTGGCGGGATGGAAATGAGTCGGCGGCTGAAGAGATCAGAACCTTCATTCATCAGAACCTTGCTCCGGGCGGGTACTTTCCCAAGTACCTTGGTTCCGATCTGGTTGACGCCAGCCTGCTCTGGCTGACCTTGCCCTTTGGCCTGGTTCCCCCGGAGGATCCGGTGATGGGCAGGACGGTACGGAAGATTGAAGAAGATCTTCTCGAAAAAGGAGGTGTAAAGAGATACAGGGAAGATACGTATTACGGAGGCGGGCAATGGATCATCCATTCCTGCTGGCTGGCCTGGTATTATTATACCCGGGGCCGGATCGATGAAGCCGACACCCTGATGGAGTGGGTTGAGCGGCAGCAGAAAGAAGACGGTTCATTGCCCGAGCAGACCACGGAAATCACCAATGAACCGTCTATGACCAAAGTGTGGGAAGACAGATGGGGAGCGGTTGCGACGCCCTTGACCTGGTCCCACGCCATGTACCTGATCGTAGATCAGGTGTCTCGATTATACACGGACCGAAAAGGAGTGTTAATAGATGAATAAGAAACTGATGACCATAATAACCCTGATCGTGACAGCCGCCGCCCTATGGGCGGGGGGAAAGCAGGAAGTGACGGAGCTGTCTTTTTTCTCCGGAAGGGTAGAGACCGTTGAATGGACCGAAAATATCATCGCCGAATTTCAGGCCCTTCATCCTGAAATCGCGGTGGAACACGAATATCAGAATGACGCCTCCAACGTGATGAAGATCAAGCTGGCCTCGGGAGAGGTCCCCGACCTTACCACCGTGGTTACCCAGGATTTTATCGACCAGGGGATTTTTATGGATCTTTCGAGCCAGCCCTTCTGGAACCGGATTCTTCCATCTGTGAAGGATCTCTGCACTGATTTAAAGAGCGGCAGGCAGTTCAAGGTTGCCACCAATGTCACCATGGGAGGGCTCTTCTATAACAAAGAGATGTTCTCCTCTCTGGGCCTCAAGGATGCCCGGACCTGGGATGAGTTTGTGGCCAACCTGGAAGCCATTAAAGCCGCCTATCCCGAAGTAGACCCCCTCTTTCTGGCGGGCAAGGACTCCTGGACCCTGGGTCACCTGATTGAGTTCTGGGTCCACGGTATCATCAAGCAGGAGCTGGGAATCCCCGGTTCCCGGCAGGCCTTTCTTGACAACGATCTGGGGAATCTGGCCTTCGATGTTCCCGGCGGCCTCATGGAAAGTTTCGCCTCCGCCCTGCTGGAACTGCAGGAAAAGGGCCTTATTAATGCCGATGCGGTGACCGCCACCTACGACAACCAGAAAGAAGCCTTTGCCTCCGGCAAGGCGGCGGTGATCAACCAGGGCATGTGGGTTGTGGGCGACATCATCAAGCTGAACCCCGCCATGACAACCAACATCGGTTTCGGTCCCTTTCCCCCGGTGATGGACGGCTACAAACCCATGGTTCTCACCGCGGAAGACTCGGTTCTGGCCGTCTCGGCGGAGACCGCCGACTGGGAAGCGGTTCTGACCTTCCTGGAATTTCTCTTCTCTCCGGAGGTTCAGAAGGAGTACTGTGAACTCCGGGGCATGCCCTCTGCCTTCAAGGACGTACAGGCCGACTGGTCTCCCATCAGCGGCGATGTTTCCCGGGCCGTGGAAACCTATGTTAATATCAACTTCTCCACCGAAGCCCCTTCGGACCTTTCGGTGGACGATGCGGGAAGACTGATACAGGAGCTGCTGACGGGAATGTATGATTCCCCCTATGATTTTGCCAAAGCCTACGCGGCCATCTGGAACGCGGCGTATTAAGATTTAAACCGGGGAGGTTCCGCCATCCTTTCTATCGAAGGGGCCGGCAGGGGCTTCCCCGTCCTAGGAGATATCCCCCGGTATGCATATCAATACAGCAAACTGGCATAAGTACATGGCCCTGCCGGCCTTTCTTCTGTTTAGTTTATTCTTCCTTTTCCCTCTCTTTCGGGGGCTCCAGCTCAGTTTCACCGCCTGGGACGGATTTTCCACCCCCGAATTTATCGGCCTGCGGAACTTTATCCAGTTTTTCAGTGATAAACGGGCCCTGGGGGATATGAAAACAACCCTGCTCTTCGCGCTGGGGTCGGCGCCGCTTCTGAATCTCTGTGGTTTGAGCCTGGCACTGCTGCTGAACAGCGGCTTCAGGGGCCGCCACCTGGTCCGGAGCCTTGTGTATCTTCCGGCGGTGATCAGTCCCATGATCATGGGATCGGTCTGGTATCTGCTTCTCCAGCCGCAGCGGGGAATTTTTTACCTCTGGCTGGAGCGGGTTTCGGTGGAACCGGGCAACTGGATGCTCCATCACGGTTCTGCCCTCATCCTCATCATCCTTGTTAACGTCTGGCAGTACGCGGGGATGACCATGATCATTTATCTGGCGGGGCTGCAGGCCATTCCGGAGGAGCAGTACGAGGCTGCGGCCCTGGAGGGATCGGGCCGCTGGAAGGTCTTCCGGTATATCACCCTGCCCTGGCTCTTCCCTTCGATCCGCATCAACGTGATCACCAACATCATCGGCTCCCTGTCGGTCTTTGAGATAATCCTGGCCCTCACCGACGGCGGCCCGGGGTACGCCACGGAGTCTCTGAGTATTTACATCATGAGGATGTGCTACGGGAACAAGACCGGATATTCCACGGCGGTGGCGATTATCCTGTTTTTCATTATTATGGTCCCGGTGCTGATCACTCTGCGGGGGCTCAACCGGATGGGGGAATCGTATGAATAGGCTGGCCCTCTCAAAAATACCACGATACGCCGCGGTGATGGCGGTGACTCTGGCGGCGGTGACTCCCTTTTACGCCCTGATTCTTATCGCCCTCAAGAACCCCGAAGGGGGCCTGGGGGCCATACGAATGGTGCCGGATTTTTATCTTCTTAACTTCATCACCGCCTGGGAAAAATCCCGCATGGGCCGGGCCTTCGCCAATTCCCTGGTCATCACCGCCGGCGCTGTTTTCCTGGTGGTCTTTCTGGCGGGGATGGCGGGATATTCCATCGGCCGGGTCAGGAGCCGGTTGAACCGGGTCATCTTCATGATTTTTCTTCTCTGCATGATGATCCCCGGCATCATCAACACCGTTCCCCTTTACACCCTGCTGATCAGGCTGAAGGGGATTAACACCTACTGGGCCATGATCGCCGTCCTGGGGGTGAACGCCCTGCCGTTCTCGGTTTTTCTCTACTCGGGATTCATCCGGGCCATGGGCGGGGCGCTGGAGGAGGCGGCTTTGATAGACGGCTGCTCCTACTTCGATTCCTACTGGCGAATCACCCTGCCCCTGCTGAAACCGGTGACCGCTTCGGTGGTGATCCTCCAGGGGCTTGGGATGTGGAACAATTACGCCCAGGCGGTTTTCTTTCTTCAGAAGGGAAGCATGAGGACCATACCCCTGGCTATCTCCCTGTTTTTCAAGCAGTACGGGGCCGACTGGCCGGTGATGGCCGCCGCCGCGATCCTGGGGCTGATTCCTCCGGTTGCGGCGTTTCTTCTGTTTCAGAAGTTCTTTATCCAGGGGATTACCACGGGAGCGGTGAAGGGATGATACTAACAACGACAAAAGGACGATACCGCCGCGGAGAGGCTGTGGCCTTCCGCCTTGCCCTGACCACGGAGGAATGGTCAAGGGATGGCCTCGAGCTTTCTCTTCAGATCACGCATCTGGACCGGGAGATTTACCGGGAAATCGTTCCCCTAGGAACCGATCCGGGGGACCTCCTGGAATTATCCTTCTCGCTGCCCGAAGAGGACATCCCCGACCAGGCCCGGGGATTCGGCTGTGAGGGATCCCTCCTTCACGAAGGCGGGCTTGTCGGTTCAGACTCCACCGCCTTCGATTTTCTTGAACCCTCTCCTCCTGTGATCCGTTATGGCTTCCTCTGCGATTTCGGCCCCGGGGACGGCGATAGTCAGGCTTCCCTGGATTTTCTGTCGGAATTCCACATCACGCATGTGCAGTTCTACGACTGGACCTACCGGCACCATCAGTACCGGGGCCCCGCCGCTGTCTTCGAAGACACCATGGGCAAAACCATCGACAGCGACGCGGTACGGCGGAAGATCGAAGGCTGCCAGAGCCGAGGCATGAAAGCCCTGGGATACGGAGCCGTCTATGCCGCCGGGATCGAGTATCTTGAAGAGCATCCCGATCAGGCTCTGAGGGATGCCGACGGGTCGATCCATAATCTGATCGACAAGTTTTTCATCATGGATATCCGGCCCGGCACCGGCTGGAGAAGCTGCCTCATGGAGCAGTACCGTTACGCCCGGGAGGAGGCAGGGTTCGACGGCATTCACATGGACACCTATGGTTTTCCCAAGAGGGCTTATTTATTCCGGAAAGACGGTACACCCGGTGATCAAATCACCTGTCTGGAGGAGGAATTCCCCGGTTTGATTCACGAGACCCGGACCGTTCTGGGGGATGAAGCGGTGCTGATCTTCAACAACGTGGGGAACTGGCCCGTCCACACCACGGGGCCGGCTCCCCAGGATGCGGTGTATATCGAAGTTTGGGAGCCCTACGACAGATACGATCATATAAGGCAGATCATCCTCGGCGCGGCAAGATATGAAAAGCCCGTCATCCTGGCGGCGTACCTGGCGCCGTTCCGGACTGAAGAGAATCACGGAGGCTCCAGGGCCCTGAATGCGGCGCTCATTCTGCACAGTATCATCACATCCCTGGGGGCGTCCCATCTTCTGGTGGGCGAAAATGGCGCGGTCCTGACCCAAGGGTATTACAACGACTATTCCCCGCTTCGCCCGGATGAGCGCCCTATACTGAGGCGGTACTACGATTTTCAGGTCCGGTATCAGGATCGTTTCTACGACAGCACCCTGACTGAGATCTCTGAAACCCATACGGCGGGAGAAAACCGGGAATACTTTTTTTCCGGAGCTCCTGTTTCCGCCGACGGCCGACCCGGAACGGTCTGGACTTTGGTTAGGGAAGGACGAAGGCGAAGAGTGATTAATCTGATAAATCTGATATCCCAGGAAGAGGCGTTCTGGAACAGGGTGAAAAAAGAGCCCGCCCGGATCGATGAGTTCATCCTGGAAATGCCGGTGGAGGGAGAAATCTGCAGAGCCTTCGCCGCCTCTCCCGACCGGAACAACGGGGGTGCCGAAGCCGTTACAGTGGAAAAAACCCGGAACAGCCGGGGCGCCGCCCTCAGGGTTGTACTGCGGGATCTGAGCCTCTGGACCCTGCTGGTGGTGGAATGGGAGTGAAGGGGAGGGCGTGGAAGGCCCGCTGACAGCGGGCGCCTCGCCTGGCCTCAATCGATATAACCTTAAAGTACGGCCTGATCCCCGGGATCTCTCCCGCGGCTATCCAATACCCCCCCCATTCCTGCCAAATCCGTCCGTTTTGATTAATGCCAAGAAAGATTTGCTTTTTCTTGCGGGATTCGAAGCCGCCTCCTCATACTGGGTTAAACGAAACGTGGAGGTTTATGAATGAGTGACGTAGCAGTGAAAACAGCGTCCGGCAGAGCCCGGGTCCAGAAATTCGGCCGCTTCATGAGCGGCATGATCATGCCCAATATCGGGGCATTCATCGCGTGGGGGTTTATTACCACCCTCTTTATTCCCACCGGATGGCTTCCCAACGAGAGGCTGGCCGGTCTGGTGGGTCCCATGATCACCTACCTTCTGCCCCTGCTTATCGGGTTCACCGGCGGCAAGATGGTGGCGGGAATCAGGGGCGGCGTGGTTGGGGCCATCGCCACCATGGGGGTTATCGTCGGGGCGGATATTCCCATGTTCATCGGTGCCATGATGATGGGACCCCTGGGCGGATGGGTCATCAAGAAAACCGATAAGTTTTTCGAAGGAAAGGTGGCCGTGGGGTTTGAGATGCTCATCGACAACTTTTCCGCCGGCATCCTGGGGATGCTCCTGGCCCTGCTGGGGCTGTGGCTCATCGGCCCGGTGGTCTCCTTTGTGGTGGCCATTCTTCAGGCGGGAGTGGGATTCATCGTGAACGCCCGGCTGCTGCCTCTGGCTTCGGTTTTCATCGAACCCGGTAAGGTCCTCTTCCTGAATAACGCCATCAACCATGGCATCCTCGGTCCCCTGGGAATTCAGCAAGTCCAGGAAACCGGTAAATCGATCCTCTTCCTCCTGGAAACCAATCCCGGTCCCGGTCTTGGTATCCTTCTGGCTTACTGGGTTTTTTCCAAAGGGAACATCAAGGCTTCCGCCCCGGGGGCGATCATCATCCACTTCTTCGGCGGTATCCATGAGATCTATTTCCCCTACATCCTGATGAAGCCGGTCCTTATCCTGGCCGCCATGGGCGGCGGCGCCGCCGGTATCCTGACCAATCTTGTCCTCGGTTCCGGCGCGGTGGCCACCCCTTCACCGGGGAGTATTTTTGCCCTGATGCTGGTGGCCCCCAAGGGCGGTCATCTGCCCATCCTTCTGGGTGTTATCGTAGCCACCGCGGTCTCCTTCGTCATCGCCATGCCCTTTGTGCGAAAGTTTGCCGTGGCCGATGGATTGGATGATAAACTGGAAGAAGCCAGGGCTTCGGTGAAGTCCCTTAAAGGGGCCGGAAAGATCACCAACATCGTCTTTGCCTGCGACGCCGGCATGGGTTCCAGCGCCATGGGGGCCAACAAGCTGACCAAGATGCTCAAGGCCGCCGAGCTGGACATCAAGGTGGAGCACTGCTCCGTGGATGAGATTCCCGGGAGCGCCCAGATCATCATCGCCCACAAGGACCTGTTGGACCGGGTGAAGGCGTCGGGAACCAAGGCCGTCCTGTTCGGAGTCACCAATCTGGTGAATGCTCCGGAATATCAGGAAGTGGTGGAAACGGTTCTGGAGAACAACAGAAAATAACGGATCAGCACAGCGTGCCGCGGCAGGCCCGGGGGGCCTGCCGCATTTCAACGGGGAGACAGGCAGTATGGGTTTTATTGATTACATCGTGAGGGAAGAGGCCGTGGTGGCCAACCTGGAAGCAAAATCCTGGGAAGAGGCTATTCTCAAGGGAGGGGCACAGATGGTGGAGAAGGGATCCTGCACCCGGGATTACCTGGAGACCATCGTCCGCAAGTGCCGGGATAACGGCCCCTACATCGTTATTGCCCCGGGGATAGCCATGCCCCACGCCCGGCCCGAAGAGGGGGCTTTAAAACTGGGATACTCCCTGGTGACCCTGAAAGAGGGGGTTCTCTCCGGGGAGAGGGAAAACGACCCTATCCGGCTCCTTATCTACCTGGCGGCCCCCAGTGTGAAGGAACATAACGAACAGGCCATCTCCCAGGTGGCCGATCTCTGTGATGACGAAGAAGCCATCGAAAAAATCCTCGCCGCCGGCTCTCAGGGTGAAATCCTTGAGATCCTCAAAAGCCTGGACCTATAGGAAGGCGACATGAAGACAAAAGCAGTACGTTTGTACGGAAAGAACGACCTCAGGCTGGAAGAATTCGAACTTCCGGATATCAAGGATGACGAAATCCTCGTAAGGGTTCGGGCGGACAGCCTCTGCATGAGCAGCTACAAGGCCGCTTCCCTGGGGGCGGATCATAAGAGGGTTCCCGACGATGTGGCGGAGCATCCGGTTATCATCGGCCATGAAATGTCCGGGGAAATCGTGCAAATCGGGGCCCGGTGGAAGGATCGGTACCGGGAAGGGGACAAGTTCTCCCTTCAGCCGGCCCTGAACTACATGGGCTCCATGGATTCCCCCGGCTACTCCTACCAATACTGCGGCGGCGATGCCACCTACAACATCCTGCCGCCGGAGGTGATGGAGATGGACTGCCTTCTCCCGTATACGGGGGAAAACTTCTTCAGCGCCGCCCTGTCGGAGCCCTACTCCTGCGTCATCGGCGCCTGCCGCTCCCTCTACCGCACCAGCCGCACCGACCACAATCATTACATGGGGATAAAGCAGGACGGCCGCATGGCCGTGATCGGAGGATGCGGGCCCATGGGGCTGGCGGCGGTGGATTACGCCATTTCCGGCGAACTGCGCCCGAAGCAGCTGGTGGTCACCGACATCGACGATGCCCGGCTGGAACGGGCCCGCCGGCTCTTTCAGGCCAAGGCGGAGGCCCACCGGATTTCCCTGCTGTTCATCAATACCGCCGCCCTGAAGAACCCGGCGGCGGAGATCATGGCCCTCACCGGGGGGGAAGGCTTCTCCGACGTCCTGGTGATGGTGGCCCGCCGGGAGGTGCTGGAGTTCTCCGAGGCCCTGCTGGGCTTTAACGGCTGCCTGAACTTTTTCGCCGGGCCCCAGGACCAGGATTTCAGGGCCGAGGTGAACTACTACGACATCCACTACATGGAAAAGCACATCATCGGTACCACCGGCGGAACCGTGGGAGACATGCGGGAGGCCCTGGGTCTCATGGAAAAGGGGGCGGTCCGGCCGGAAGTGCTGGTTTCTCACATCGGCGGTCTCGATGCGGCGGCGGAGGCGACCCTGGCCCTTCCCGAGCTTCCCGGAGGAAAGAAGCTTATTTATACCGGCATCTCCCTGCCCCTGACGGCCCTGGATGAACTGGAAGAGAAGGGGAAAAGTTCTCCGCTGCTGGCGGGGCTGGCGGAAATCGTGGCGGCCCACGACGGCCTCTGGAGCACCGAAGCGGAAAAGTTTCTTCTGGAGCGGGCGGAACCTGTATAATACCCAGGCAGGAGTTGTGACATGGCGAAAATACTGACGGTGGGCCTGAGCCCCGCCATCCAGAAGACTATCCGGATGCCCCGATTCACCCTCGGGGCGGTTAACCGGTCCACCGATTACCTTATCGACGCATCGGGGAAGAGCATCAACGTCGGCCGGGTCCTGGCCCAGGCAGGTCTGGAAGCTCACTGTCTTGTTCCGGTGGGGGGAGAGAACGGCGAACTTTTCGGTAAACTGTGCCGTCGGGACGGCATCCAGGTTCATCCCGTGCCGACCCGGGGCCGGGTTCGCTTCTGTTACACCCTGATAGATACGGGGGCCGGGGAAGCCACCGAACTGGTGGTGAACGAACCGGAGGCGGTCACCCCTGAAGAGGAAGCGCTGTTCCGGGAGGCGTATCTGCGGCTTCTCGGGGAGGGGCCTGCGGCGGTGGCCCTGTCGGGAAGCCGGCTGAAGGGTTTTTCCGGCGAGATTGTCCCCTTCCTGGTGAAGGCCGCGGCGGAGAGGGGGGTGGTCTTCCTGGCCGACTACAAGGGGGAGGACCTGAAGAACTCCTTTCTTTCCCCAACGGTCCATCCGGCTG
>Ga0334882_1001388_pt1 | contig 29203 bp, 22 predicted proteins | sample GraSluR1_MG_5_FD_207226 | JGI IMG/M metagenome (GOLD analysis project Ga0334882, IMG submission 207226) | Sludge microbial communities from methane-producing bioreactor in Wageningen University, Netherlands - Granular Sludge_15_04-R1 | ecosystem: Engineered > Bioreactor > Anaerobic >...
GTTATTCTGGAATTTTTTGAGCTCCTTAAAAAGCTCTGAAAAAATTCCGGAAATAACTTGGCCAAATAACCTTAAAAAAGGTCAACCTATATCAGGATAAGACAGTTCTGAAAAACCCAAAGAAAACTTGGATGAAAGAAAATCAAAATCAAATCATAAACAGGAATTGACTGAAAATGAAAAACAATCATATTCAAGTAATTCTGCTCAAAAAGAAATATTATCAATAGACTTAAATACTGCTCTTCAAAACGCCGTTAATTTATTTCCATCTGATAGTGCCTCTATAATTAACTTTTACAAAAGAATAACTTCTAAAAATGCTAATAATCAAAAACATATTGAAAGAATTATCAGTTTAACATCTGAAAAATCAGTAAAAAAATATCGTGATATTGAAGAAAACTTAAAACCATTATTGAATGAAATCTTTAGAGGCAATTCTGTAAATAAAGAACAACTTAAAAATCTAGTTGTACTATACTCTGATTATGATTATTTTATGGGCGAATCTCTTTTTTTAAATCTCATAACAATTGAAGAAAGTTATGAAATTGTATGGGGCTCTTTTGCAATTATTGCAAAACAAAACAAATTAGATTCTTGTAGCATATCTGCTTTAATTCAATTGGACAAAAAAATCAGAACAAATGCAGAATTAGCTCAATCAATGCCTGAATTTATAATTACTGCAATCAAGAATAACCCGACAGAATTTCTTGAAATGTATGCAAATAGAAGTATTGAACACAGACCAAATTTTTCAAATTATATATCTCTTTGGGATACACCTGATAAGGAATTAATTTCTATTTATAAAAATATATCATTGAATTCAGAAAATGAGAAATATAGAACACTAGCAACTGAATTACTAAAGAATATTAACATTGACTAAGTTATTCTATGTGATTTAAACACAGCACATAACATGGGGTGCAGCTAATGTGGGCATTTATTGGGTTCTCGGAACGGGTTAGCACGTTCGGTACGATTTCGTCGGGGACGAAATCGTGGCTCGCTCCCCCACACTAGCCACACCCCCAGCCGTTGATTTTTGCTGATGTTGGTTGGGATCAACTTTTTTGTATCTTCGTAGCGTGGGATAGGAAATAGTTTCCAACTCTCGCACTTTACCAACCCCCGGCAGTTGGGGTAATATATTGTTTAAATTTATATAACCATATCATGATTTTGCCATGCCAATGCTAGGGTCGATACTAAAAAGAGCAATAGAGCTAAGAAGTAAAATTCCGTCAATTTTAAGAGTAGCTGAACCGCAAAAGATTCAAGAAAAAACCCTGCGAAAACTACTCAAAAGCGCTGCAGGAACACATTTTGGTGAGCATTATGGGTTTTATAATATTCTGAAAAAGAAAGATATTATCAGTGCTTTTAAGGAAAGAGTACCAGTGCATGATTACAACTCAATGTACAGGGATTGGTGGTTTCGTTGTTTAAATGGGGAGAGTTATGTTTGCTGGCCGGGCGCTGTTCGGTATTTTGCTTTAAGTTCTGGTACCTCTGAGGCATCGAGCAAGTATATTCCGGTTACAAATCATATGCTCAGGGCTATTAAACAAACCAGTATAAAGCAACTCTTTTCACTAGCTCAATATGATTTACCCAATGATTTTTTTCAAAAAAGGATTTTAATGCTAGGGGGAAGTACCCATCTTCAATACAACGGTACTTACTTTGAGGGCGACTTATCAGGAATAACTACAAAGAACATCCCTTTTTGGTTTCAACATTTTTATAAGCCAGGCCAAAAAATATCCAAGGAACGAGACTGGTCAACTAAGCTGGATGAAATTGTAAAAAATGCCAACAAATGGGATGTGGGTGTTATTACCGGAGTGCCATCATGGTTGCAACTACTACTTGAAAAGATAATAGCATACTATAAAGTTAATACAATACATGATGTGTGGCCTAACTTGTCTATATATGTACATGGCGGGGTTTCGTTTACCCCTTACAGAAAAAGCTTTGAAAAACTTCTAGGGAAACCCATACTTTATCTAGAAACGTATTTAGCATCTGAGGGATTCATTGGATTTCAAAGTAGGCCAAATACTTGTTCTATGCAAATGGCATTGGATAGCGGTTTATTTTATGAATTTGTACCATTCAACAATAAAAATTTTGATGGAAACAATAATATTGTTGCCAATCCTCAAACTCTTTCATTAAATGAAATTGAAGAGGATAAAGAATATGCACTTTTACTTTCATCCTGCGCTGGCGCATGGCGATACCTAATTGGCGATACCATAAAATTTACATCAAAAGAGAAAGTTGAAATTATTATCACTGGTCGAACCAAGCATTTCCTGAGTTTGTGTGGAGAGCATTTATCGGTAGATAACATGAATATGGCCATTAAAAATTTGGCCGAAGACTTAGGGGTTGACATTAAAGAGTATACTGTTGCCGGAATTAAATATGACTCAATGTTTGCTCACAAATGGTTTATAGGCACCGAAACACCCATAAACAATGAAGAGGCAAAACAACAATTGGATAAACACCTAAAAACTCTAAACGACGATTACAGGGTTGAGCGTATTGCTGCAATAAAAGACGTAATAATTGAGAATGTTCCCTTAAACCTATTCTATGATTTCATGAGAAGTATTGGTAAAGAGGGAGCCCAAAACAAATTCCCCAGAGTATTAAAAAAACCCCAATTAGATGATTGGGAGTCATTTATAAGAAACAGTAATTATCAATGGTAAATACAATTTTTAAAGGAATACTACTGGGCTTAACAGTGGCTTTTATTATTGGCCCTGTGTTTTTTACTCTGATACAAACTAGTATTTACAGGGGCTTTAGGGCAGGGGTACAACTTGCTTTTGGGGTAATGTTGAGCGATTTATCATTGATTTTTTTAAGCTATTTGGGTGTTTTGCAGCTGCTGAACAAAGAGCAAAACTATATTTTAATAGGAACCATAGGCGGTATTTTGTTAATTGCAATTGGTGTGGTAACTTTTATGAGAAAGCCATCATTAGAGGCAAAGAATATTTCAGTAGTTTCAAATAACAGTTCACGAATATTTACCTATATCTCAAAGGGGTTTTTTATGAATATAATGAACCCATTCATATTGGTGTTTTGGGTTACTGTTATGAGTATGCAAAGCACGGTTGTAGAGAATAACACCATGTACATAATTTTATTTTTTTCGGCCGCATTGCTAACAATATTCATTACAGATACAATTAAATGTTATATTGCTAAATGGATTAAAGATTATATTACATATAAAATAATACTTTGGCTTAACAGACTTATTGGCTTAACCCTTATGGGGTATGGACTTGCTCTTCTTTTTCAGGTGATCTTTAAGTTTTAAATAATTTTATTATTTCGAAAGATTTAACCACCCCCAAATACATTATAACCTTAATGTTTCTTATGTTTATAATTCGGTAAAGGTGTGAATTACACTAAGACTGAACTATCGGTTAAAAGTTTTTTTATACCAAAGTTAGCCAAATAATACCCTTCAATTTACGCATAACATATATAGGACTGAAACAGTAAACATGTACAACCCATCAAAAAAAACTTTATTAAACGGTTAATGGTATAGCTGAAAATCTTTCAATCAGTTCAAAAAGTGTAAAAGAGCTTAATATTCCCACTCAAAAGGATTAGCAAAATAATTATCAACGCTTTTGATTTTGAGCAGGCTCTCCAAGTTATAAGCTATGGAATGACAGAAATAAATCGTGTGTTAAGTTTGATTTTGTTGGGCATCTATCTTGTTTAAAAAAACGTGACTGTGGACTCGCTCCCCATCTTTTTTACCGCTTGACGAAACTATGCCACAGCCACCGGAACCCTAAGCATTTTTACAAATTGCAAAGACGACCATGCAAATCTTTCAGAAATTCGAGATTAGTAAGCTGATATTTCCTAATTTTTCTTGCTCCGAAATATGCAACAAAAAGACCAATAGGAGTTCCAACAATAAGTCCGATTATTGATTCTTCTGTATTAATAACTTCAAGGAATAATTTATCTTCGAAATAAACATGAATTGATAGAACCGTTAAAGCATAAAGTAAAGGGATTATGAATAAATACAATTTACTATATCTGCCTGTTAACCATTTAGATAAAATATATATTCGCTCTTCTAGCCAATTCTTTAAAGGTTGATTATACCTGTTGTTTTCAATCTTATACCATGACAACAGCCCAGATATTAATGATATTAATGTTATTATACCAAGGGTTGCATTGTTTACTAAATAAATCAAATCGTTCTGACGATTTAAAGAAGTGATCATTAAGTAGACTAATAATCCAACACAGACAAAAATGGAAATACTTATGATGATCAAGAATTTATTAATAGTTTGGTTTGATTTTGATTTCAGTAACAAATTCAACTCATCTTTGGATTTCTGATTGATTTCAGCATTAATAGTCTTCCAGATTTTTTGTAATTCATTATTTTCCATGATTTTATTTTTTAAAGTTTTGTTTCAATAATTCTTTTGCCCTATTAATTCTCACGCCAACATTTGATTTTGTGATACCTATAATTTGGGCTATTTCATCATAACTCTTTTCTTCCAAATAAAGCAGCATGATTGATTTGTCAAGTTCATCGAGATTATAAATTGCATCCAACAATAATTGAAATGATTCGGTCATTATCATTTCATCAATAATATTTGATTTATCGGGCAATTCAGGTATTGTTTCTCTGTATTCGATTCGGGACACCCTTTTAACCCTTGAGATTGATGTGTTTATTGATACTGCATAAATCCATGAACCAATACTTTCGTGGTTTTTGAGACTCGGATATGACTTCCAAAGCTGATAAATGATTTCCTGAAGATTGTCCTCTCTGTCGGGTTTATTCTTAAAGTATACTAAACTGACTTTATATAATATTCCCTGATAATTTGAGAGTATTTCGAGAAATTCATCCTTTGCTGTATTCATTGTTGAGTTTTTTCTTATAAAGTATTTTTTGAAAAGATTTTCTTACAAAAAAAGAGAAAATTATTTTTTGAAAGTAAAGGATAACAATATATTTAACTGATAATTAATTAACAACAATGCGTCAACAAGGGTGTAGCAGCTTTCCTCTTATCATTTCTCAAACTGCAAGACATTCTTCTCCTTTACTTTAAAAAATTTGTATTATTGTGGCTATAAATCAGCAATGTGTCATTTATGCTTATTTCCAAAACAGCTAAATGTATGATAATGGCAGGGTTACTAATTACCCTTTACTCCTGCGACCCAGGAGCCGATGAAACCCTTAAAATAACAAACAAAACCAATAGTTCCCTTACCTTTATCATCGAAAAGAAAGGCTATTTCCCCGACAAAGAGACCTACTATTTCACCTATCAGAATCACAACACGGCCAGCTATGAAATTGTTGGCGACACTATATTGATTGTTGAATGTGAGGTTCTTAGGGACGAAGAGTTGATCCTTTTCTATTTAGGCCCCATAGGAACTATTGGATCGATGGTATCCAAAGAGGATGGCGAATACTGGCTTGGTGAAATATGCGATACAATATTCTTGAAAAACCATGTACTTAAAAAGGACATTTGGGATTTCGATAATTGGGATATTTACGTTGAATACTACAAAAACGGTGGTGGTGAATCGATTTTTAACTTCATTGTGAAGGACGGAGATATTGAATAAATCTCTCATGCTTATTGAAGCCTTTCCATCATTCTTCAGAATGCTAAAAGCAACTTTACCCTGATCTGATCGCTGCTTCCTAGTTATCAGCTCTTTCTTCAATTAGCTCTCTTATCACCACCGATGCCATAACACATCCGAAAATTGGAGGCATGTAGGAGATAGTTCCAACGGTAGTTTTTTTATTGGGTTCATCCTCGCAGGGAATCATTGCACTGTATGGAACCTCTTCGGTTGAAAACACCACCTTAAACCCCTCGTGTACCCCAAGTCGGTGAAGGCGCTTTCGCAGAATACGGGCCAAAGGACATATATGCGATTGCGAATTATCGGCTACCTGAACCTTCGATGGATCAAGTTTTCCGCCGCTACCCATGGAACTCACCAGCCTATGCCCGTTTTTTAGGCTGTCGTAAATTAAAAAAATCTTGGGCGATAGGGTGTCAATGGCATCCACCACATAGTCATAAGGTTTTGATAGAATTTCTTTCATCCTTTCATCGCGGATGTACTCCTGAACAATATTCAACTTAAGCTTTGGATTGATATCCATGAGTCGCTCACCCAAGATAATGGTTTTGGGCTTGCCTAAAGTGCTTGTTAGTGCAGGCAACTGACGATTGAGGTTGGTAAGATGTATCTGGTCGCCATCGACTATGGTTAACTCACCAATACCAGCACGACAAAGCTGCTCCGCAGCGTATCCTCCCACGCCTCCAAGCCCCACAACCAGAACGTGGCTTCTGCTTAACTTATCAACATTTTGTTCTCCTATAAGGAGTTTAGTGCGTTCAAGCCAATGCATATCAATACTTTATTATTCAACTTTGAAATGTTCTGCAAAAATACCAATGAAAGTGGAAACTGGGAAAAGTATTCGTGGATTATTCTTTTTCTAATATGTTTCGTAATACAAAATATGTTGAATAACAACTTAAAAGCAATCAAAAAACTGACATTTATCCTGTAAGTATTCAATCTTAACCCACTACTTTTGCAAAAAAATAATTAAACCCCATAAATATCATGAAAATTACTCATATCGAACACATTGGAATCGCAGTTAAAAGTTTATCTGAGGCTATTCCTTTCTACGAAAATGTTTTGGGCCTAAAGTGCTACAACATCGAGGAGGTGAAGGATCAAAAGGTTAAAACCGCTTTCTTTCAGGTTGGACAAACCAAAATTGAGCTTTTAGAATCGACTGATCCAGAGGGTCCCATTGGAAAGTTTTTGGAGAAAAAGGGGGAAGGTGTTCATCACATTGCCTACGCTGTGGACAAAATTGAGGATCAACTTAAAGACGCTGAGGAGAAGGGTGTAAACCTAATTGATAAGGCTCCCCGAAAGGGAGCTGAGGGGCTCGACATTGCCTTTATTCACCCAAAATCAACCTTTGGGGTACTAACCGAATTCTGCGAGAACAAGAATAAGTAATCTAAATACAAAAAATATTAGAATCCATGAGTACTCATGAAAAGAAAATTGAGGAATTAATCCAACTAAGGGAAAAAGCCAAACTCGGTGGTGGAGAAAAAAGAATTGCGGTACAGCATAAAAAAGGTAAGTTAACCGCTCGCGAGCGCATTGACATGCTGCTTGACGAAGGTAGCTTCGAAGAGTTTGATATGTTCGTATCGCATCGTTGTATTGATTTTGGCCTGGAAAAAGAAACATACCTCTCCGATGGTGTGGTAACAGGATACGGTTCAATCGATGGACGATTGGTATACGTATTCTCACAGGACTTCACTGTTTTCGGCGGATCCCTTTCGGAAATGTTTGCTGCTAAAATCTGTAAGATCATGGACATGGCCATGAAGGTTGGTGCTCCGGTTATTGGGATAAACGATAGTGGCGGAGCCCGTATTCAGGAAGGAGTTAAGAGTCTGGGGGGCTATGCCGAAATTTTCCAGCGTAATATTCTAGCCTCGGGGGTGATCCCCCAAATATCAGCCATTTTTGGCCCTTGTGCAGGAGGTGCTGTTTACTCCCCTGCCCTAACCGACTTTATTATAATGAGCCGGAATACCAGCTATATGTTTGTAACCGGGCCAAAAGTGGTGAAGACCGTAACCGGTGAAACCGTTACCTCCGAACAGCTTGGTGGAGCCGATGTACATGCCTCCAAATCGGGGGTTGCACATTTTGTTGCAGACTCCGAAGAAGAAGGGATTATGCTGATTAGAAAGTTGTTAAGTTACCTTCCCCAAAATAACCTTGAGGATCCCCCCATCGCACCTTGCGATGATCCAATAAATAGGCTGGAAGATTACCTAAATGAGATTATACCAGAAAACCCAAACAAGCCATACAACGTTGTTGAGGTAATTGAAGCCATTGTCGATTACAGGGAGTTCCTTGAAGTACAGCGTCAATATGCTCCCAACATAATCACCGGTTTTGCCCGTTTCAATGGTATTCCCGTGGGCATTGTGGCCAACCAGCCTCAGTACATGGCTGGAGTACTCGATATTAACGCTTCGCGAAAAGCCGCAAGGTTTGTACGTTTTTGCGATGCCTTCAATATTCCCATAGTAACCCTTGTTGACGTACCCGGATTCCTCCCTGGAACTGGCCAGGAGTACAACGGAATAATCCTGCATGGTGCCAAATTGCTATTCGCCTACGGCGAGGCAACCATTCCAAAGATCACAATAATCCTCAGGAAAGCATATGGAGGTGCTTACGATGTGATGAGCTCAAAGCATCTACGCGGAGATATTAACTATGCATGGCCGGGTGCTGAAATAGCAGTGATGGGGCCTAAGGGTGCCATTGAAGTGTTACTTAGCCGTGAACTCGAGAGCATAGAGGATGAAAAAGCCAAAGTAGATTTACTGGTTAAAAAGGAGATGGAATACAAGGACAAGTTTGCCAATCCATATGTTGCAGCTAAGTTTGGCTACCTCGATGACGTGATTGAACCACGTAACACAAGGTTTAGAATAATCAGGGCTTTACAGTCGTTGCAAACCAAGAAGGATCTGAATCCACCGAGGAAGCATTCAAATTTACCCTTATAAATTTTTGGCGATGAATTTAAACTTATTGCTACTTAACTCAACAAAAACCAGTGCTGCCGAAGAGTTTGTAAAACTCGATCCGTATGGAATTGGGATGGCTGTAATGGCCATGCTTGTGGTTATCTTAGTATTAGCGTTGGCAGCCATTACATTTCAGAACATTGATAATCTGATTCACTTCTTTACTAAACTGCTATCGAAGAAATCCGTTAAAGCTGAAATTCCTTCAAAAACAGAGAAAAGTAGTACAAGTGGAGACGATATAGCAGCCATTGCATTAGCTCTTTATCTATACAAAAACGAGCTTCACGACACTGAGAGCCTAACCCTTACATTCAATCGAATATCGAGAACTTACTCACCATGGAGCAGTAAGATTTACGGAATAATGAACAAAGCAATTAAACGAACACCCCTTTCGAAATAATTCAAAATAATGAAGAACTATAAATTTTCTATCCACGGTAACCAATACGAAGTGAATATCATTTCGGTTGAAGATAACATTGCCGAACTTGAAGTGAACGGCACGCTTTACAAAGTTGAGGTTGACAAAGCGATTCAACAATCCAAAACACCAAAGTTGGTGAGACAACCCATTGTACCATCAACTGACAGCCATCCAACAGTTACAAAAACTAGCGCACCAAGTGCGCCAAAGGGCGTAGGGCACATTAAATCGCCATTGCCAGGTGTTATCCTCGATGTTTTTGTTAAAGAGGGTGATACGGTTAAAAAGGGACAAAAATTGCTTTGCCTTGAGGCAATGAAGATGGAGAACAATATTGATTCCGATAAAGACGGAAAAGTGGAAAAAGTAAACGTGAAAAAGGGTGATTCCATTATGGAAGGAGACATCCTAGTAACCATAGGAGATTAAAGCCATGGAAGGACATAGTTTTTTTAGCTTTATTACAGAACACCTTCTTCAATTTTACAACAATACTGGTTTCTCCAACTTCACATGGGGACATGGTATTATGATAGCTATAGGGTTATTCTTCATTTACCTGGCAATTGCTAAAGAGTGGGAACCCTTACTTTTGATACCAATTGGTTTTGGAATAGTTGTAGGAAATGTTCCTTTCACCGAAGGTTTTATGCTTGGAATATACGAAGATGGCTCAGTTCTAAATTACCTTTACTTCGGAGTTCGATATGGCGTTTACCCTCCATTAATATTCTTGGGGCTTGGGGCAATGACAGATTTCTCAACCCTTATCTCAAACCCAAAGCTAATTTTAATTGGTGCAGCAGCCCAATTTGGTATTTTTGGAGCATACGCAATAGCTCTTGCCCTTGGATTTACAGGGGCAGAGGCTGGTGCTATAGGAATTATTGGCGGAGCCGATGGACCTACCGCTATTTTTATCAGCTCAAAACTTGCACCAGACCTTATGGGTGCCATAGCCATATCAGCATACTCGTACATGGCACTGGTGCCTGTAATACAACCGCCTCTAATGAAGTTGCTCACCACATCAAAGGAGAGGGTGATACGCATGAAACCTCCTCGCACGGTTTCGAAACTGGAAAAGATTCTTTTCCCGCTAATTGGTTTACTACTTACAACATTTGTTGTTCCAAGCGGGATGCCACTTCTTGGCATGCTTTTCTTTGGTAACCTCTTAAAAGAAAGTGGTGTAACCAAACGGTTAGCCGAAACTGCCCGCGGTCCACTGGTTGATATTGTTACTATTCTGCTCGGGTTAACTGTTGGTGCATCTACCCAGGCAACCGTTTTCCTTAACCCCTCATCAGTTTTGATTTTTGGGCTTGGAGCGGCTTCATTCATTTTGGCTACCACAGCAGGAATTCTATTTGTTAAATTCATGAATTTATTCTTAAGCAAGGAGAATCAGATCAATCCGCTGATCGGAAACTCTGGTGTATCAGCCGTACCCGATAGTGCCAGGGTTTCGCACCATATAGGGCTTCACTACGATAAATCAAACTATTTGCTAATGCATGCTATGGCCCCAAACGTTGCCGGTGTAATTGGCAGCGCAGTGGCAGCTGGTATATTACTAAGCTTTCTCTACTAAAAAAAACAGTATTAAATATAAAACCGACAGTGAAACCTGTCGGTTTTTTTTATTTTTATGCCAGTTTACTTTGGGAGTGCAACGAAAGATGTATTACATTTTGAAAAAACCTTAAATACCCTACTATTATGTTTAAACGGTATAAACAAATCGTATTTATTGTACTCTTAATTTCTCTCGTTCTTTTTGGGATTCTGAGGAAGTGCTTCGATGTGGGTAAAATCTATACTGACTTACCTTTCGATACAACTGCTACCCATGAGAAGCGATTCCATTATACCCGATACGAGGGCCTCCCTAAGAATAGAGCCGTTCTTGAGATATTTAGGTACATTAAGAAATATAAGCACAAAAGACCATATGCAAACCAAGATATAAAGCAATATTTTCAATGCCAAAAGTCAATAATAAAAAGTCATTCAAATCAAGTAAACCCTAAAAGCAAAAACATAAGTTTAGCCCTATTTGGCGATTTGATGTGGGTTGGGAAAGTATCTTCCAATTACGTTTCTGGCAGTATCATGAACTATCTCTGCAATCACGATTTGGTTTTTGGCAACCTCGAATCGCCCATCGATAAAAATCGAAGGGTACCAAACATACTCCCTGACTACCTAACCTACAACTCTAATCCCACTCTTCTGGATGCATTTACAGACCATGAGACCGAGGGTTCCCCCTTTACTGTGCTTTCGCTTGCCAATAACCATGTGCTCGACAGGGGTGTTGAGGGAGTGCTCAACACCATGAAACTTTTAGACGAAATGGGGATAATGCATACAGGTGTTTTCCCTAAAATGTACCAGGGGAAAAAGTACCTTACCCTCGAAAAAAATGGAATAAAGATAGGCTTCTATGCCGCAACCTATGGTCTGAACTTTGACAAACCAGAGTATCTGAGTAAGATTGATGTTAACCATCTCAGAGGAATTGCCCCTCCCGATTCTCTGGCAATTGATCAATCAGAAGTTCAAGATGTTATTGCATCGATGAAAGCCGAGAAGGTCGATTTCATTATTATTAGCATGCATTGGGGCTACGAATTTGAGCTATACCCGGATCCATTGATCCAGAAAGTTGCCCATTCAATTGTTCAAGCTGGAGCTGATTTGATACTGGGAAGCCACCCACATATTTTTCAACCCATTGAAGTTGTATATGTCAACGGATATGCCCAAACGGATGAACCCGAAACAAAACACCTTTGCCCTAAAAACCTTAACGATGAGTGGGGTGGCCCACGCAAAGCGGTTATATTCTATTCATTGGGAAACTTTGTTTCCAGGATGTACACCCCGTCCTGTCAGGTTGGAGTAATAAGTTCAATAACTCTTCATAAGAATACTGAAACATTGGTTACTGATTGGTATTTAAATAATTCGCAGTTTGTATACAATGTTGTGCCCACTTTCCCCGGCAAAAAACACCGATTAATGTTCTACAATGAATTCAGGGATCTATATCTTGTAAAACCCACTAAACGTAACAGAAAAATTAAGGAAGAAGTTGAGTTTATGATCAGGCACTTTGGTGCATAAATGGGATAAACCAAAATTACGATTGATGATCAAACATTTTGTTTAAATTGATGGATACTAAATAACCAATATGAACCGAAAGCAACGGTACCAAAATGTTGTAGAATACTTTAGAACGAATATGCCCGTTGCTGAAACGGAGCTTAACCATACAACTCCATATGAGCTTATTGTAGCAACAATTCTTTCGGCACAATGCACCGATAAAAGGGTGAATATCATTACACCTTCCTTCTTCGAAAAATTTCCAACACCCCAAACATTAGCCGCTGCCACACAAGAAGCAGTATTCGAAGTTATTAAATCGTGTTCGTACCCCAATAGCAAAGCTAAAAACCTTATTGGAATGGCAAAAGCAGTAGTGGAGAAGTTCAATGGAAAAATTCCGGTAGATTTGAAGGCATTGCAAACCCTTCCGGGTGTTGGGCGGAAAACCGCCAATGTGGTGGCATCCATCGCCTTCAATACAGCAGCTATTGCTGTAGATACACATGTTTTTAGGGTATCCAAACGCATTGGGTTAAGCCATAATGCAAAAACACCCCTTGAAACAGAAAAGCAGTTGATGAAGTTTATCCCAAAGGAATTATGGGCAATCGCTCATCACTGGTTAATTCTACATGGGCGATACACCTGCATAGCACGCAAACCCAAATGCTCTGAATGTGGTATCAAGGAGTATTGTAAAGAGTACCCCCGGATTCAAAAATCAAACCAAATCGATAAAGCAAAACAAACCAAAACCTAAAACTATGAAAAGATTACTTCTGCTGGCTATTGTTTCAGCATTGTTTGCGTCATGCAAACCCAAGACAAATGAAGAGGCTGATACCAGCCCAATTGACAAGGGCACCATTGAAAAGGTAAAGAATGAACTTATCGGAAAATACGGTCAGGAATTTGAATTCCGCATAAACCGGGGGATCGACCAAACGGCTACCCTCTGGAGGAAATCGGATGGCACACCCTCAGATTTTGAAACTTTCTGTATCGGCAATTTCATTGCCGATGAACAAGAGTTAGATTTAGTCTTCGATAGGCTTAACAACAACTTTGAGTACCTTTATGGTTACATGGGTCGTATCAGCTTTGAGCTGAATCGCCAGCTGGACGAAGATCGCGGACCAATACACCGGATCGATCAGATTTTTGGTGCTTACAGCCCCAGCGCTCATGTTCAGGAAGATTTCTACAGCAACAAAATTGCATTTATCATCACCCTGAATTTTCCAAATTACACACTCGAGGAGAAGACCGAACTTGGTGGAGAATGGAGTGACCGGCAATGGGGCTTTGCTCGGCTTGGTGATATGTACACTGCCCGTATACCTGCCAGAATTATTCAGGAAAACAGGAAGGTTTACAGCGAAGGACGACTATACATATCGGAGTATAACATTTATGCCGATCAGCTACGAAACGAGAAGGGCGAGCAGTTGTTTCCAGATGGAATGCGATTGCTATCGCACTGGAATATCCGCGATGAGATTAAATCGAACTACGATCAACCCAAGGGTTTGCCAAAGCAGGAAATGCTTTACAACGTGATGCTACGAATAATAAATCAGGATATCCCCAAACAGGTTATCAACAGCAATGCTTTCCAATGGAATCCACATACCAATGAGCTATACCAGGAAGGTGTTTCCATTAAGTCCGATCCTGAAGATATTGCTCGGTATCAGCATCTACTGAATAACTTCAAGGCAATGCAAAAGGTTGATCCTTACTATCCCAATCTGGAAACATACATCAAAAGGCGATTTGATAGCAACATGGAAATTCCCATGCATGAAGTTGAATCTCTGTTCAGGGAGTATGCATCATCACCGCTCATTCGTCAAACAGCACTATTAATAAGCAAACGACTTGGTCGGGAACTTCGCCCCTTCGATATTTGGTATAACGGTTTTGTGGGCAGAGGTATAACAGAGGACCAACTCGATAAGATTACCCGTAGCCGATACCCCAACCCTAAAGCGTTAGAGAATGACCTGCAGCGTATCCTTGTTGACTTAGGATTTAGCAAGAAGGATGCACAGTTTTTGGCATCGAAAATTGAAGTAGATGCTGCCCGGGGATCGGGACATGCCATGCGAGCCTCCATGCGATCGATGCCTTCGCACCTACGTACCCGCATTGCCGCAAGCGGCATGGACTACAAGGGTTACAACATAGCCATTCACGAGTTTGGGCACAATGTGGAGCAGACCATCAGCCAGCACATGGTGGATAACAGGTTTATCAATGGTATTCCGAATACCGCATTCACCGAAGCGCTGGCCTTTATGTTCCAAAAACGCGATTTACAGCTTTTAGGAATAAAGCAAAAAGATCCCCTTTTGGAGTTTCTTGATGTACTTGACATTTTTTGGGATAACTACGAGATGATGGGAGTGTCGCTGGTGGATATGAAGGTTTGGGAATGGCTCTACAAAAACCCGAATGCCGATGCTTACCAGCTAAAGGATGCAGTTGTAAGTATTGCAAAAGATGTTTGGAACGATTACTACGCTGATGTTTTCGGCGAAAAGGACATCCCTCTTCTGGCCGTTTATTCGCATATGATCCAATCGCCGCTTTACCTGATGAATTATCCTTACGGAAGGCTAATCATGTTTCAGCTGGAGGACTACATTGCCGGTAAGGATTTTGCCCAAGAAGTGTTAAGGATCTTTGCCATTGGGCAAATAACCCCTCAACACTGGATGCAGAAAGCAGTAGGTGAACAGATAAGCAATAAACCACTGTTCAGTGCTGTTGAAAAAGCGTTGGAAATTGTGAAGGAATAAAATTGTTTTAATAATGTGTCCGAGCAAGTATCAATCGAGTTGATATTTGCTCGGATTTTTTTAGCGAATAAGTTTGAAGCGAATCCGTAAAACCCCTGCCATAAAATCGGTGGAAATAATTCTAAACCCTCCTATTTCCTTTGTATTTGAAACATGAGGCCCAATACAGGCGCAAGCGTCATATTGGCCAACCTTTACAACCCTTAACTGATCGGGGGCATTATCGGGGAGCTTCGAAAGATCCAAAAAAGTAGCTGCTTCAACCTTTGGAACTAACACCTCGGTTACATCAACGTTTGAGCGAATAACCTCGTTTACTCTGCGTTCAATTTCTGTAATTTGCTCAGGGGAAGGAGACTCATTTAGAGTGTAATCGCATTTCGATTTTTTACGCTCGATGTGTGCGTTTTTCGATCGTGAACAGCCAAACATCCTCACCATGGTTTGGTTAAGGATATGCTCAGCTGTATGCATGTGAGGGTCATAATTCTTTTCGCTCATCTTAAAATATTTCTTCAAAAATATAGAATCTGACTATACTTAATCAAACTAAAACTAACAATTTTATGCTTTCAACAAGCTTGAATATGAAAAATATTTCAGAATTTTAATGTACCTGCTTCAATACATAGTGCTTTTGAATAAACTATCTTTGCAATGAAAAGATTTTATTGATTAATTAACTAATTCTATAAGATTGATAAATACCATTGAACTAGAAGGCATGGAGTTTTTTGCCTACCACGGATGCTACAAAGAGGAGCAAACAGTAGGCAACCAGTTTACGGTAAACCTTAAGCTAGAAACCTCATCCATAAATGCCATTAAAAGCGATAGTTTAAGGGATGCCCTCAACTATCAGCAAGCATATGAAATTGTTAAAAAAGAAATGGCTATCCCATCCCACCTGCTCGAACATATTGCTGGACGAATACTTGATGCACTATTCAACGAATTGGAGCTATTAGAAAATGCAACGGTTAAGGTATCAAAGCTAAATCCACCCATGGGTGGAAAAATGGACTGCGTTAGCGTAACCCTTTCAAGAAAAAGATGGGAATAGTAAGGTTCAGGCATTGTCCCAGTTGTGATTCAATATTTGATTGCTACTGTGAATCGGACCGAATATGCTGGTGTGAAGGTATTACTCTGTCAAAGGAAAACCTCTCTATTCTTTCGCAGCATTTTATTGGTTGCCTTTGCCCCAATTGCATGAAAGAATTCTGCGATAGAATGCAATACGAAAACATCCAATAGTGATTTATAGCCTTTTTACCGAAGATCGGGTATGAATTAATGGTTTTTTTTATATATTTGCACTCCGTTATTTGTTTAATTGGTCTCGTGGCCGAGTGGCTAGGCAGAGGTCTGCAAAACCTCGTACAGCGGTTCGATTCCGCTCGAGACCTCCAAAATATAAGTGATTCAAAGGATTGACTTCTCAAACCTTCCCATAACTCTTTTCTGCTCAGGTTTAAAATAATCTTCTCATTAGTTTTTATTCAACAATTATTGTCTGTTTAAAACTTATAAATAAAAATTTACTTAATTCAAAAAAAATGGATTAAAAAAATGGATTATTGAGAATATTTGTTTTATTTTTATATGATAAATTGAGAAATGTTCTATTCGTAAATGATCCTTGCTGATTAAAATATTTTTAAAAATATTAAAGTCATGAAAAAACTCTATTTAACCCTTGGGCTGATGATTTATTTCTTTGCATCATTTAGCCAAACCAGCGATCTAAAAGTTATCTCCTCTGCAGGCGATTATTTTGTTGGTTCAGAGATAACCCTTAGCTGGACGTTAGGCGAACCCGTAATAGAAACCTTTGAAAATGGAGGCATTCTGCTTACTCAAGGTTTTCAACAAGGGGACTTCTGGACTACACCAGAAGCCTATACCTTAACGCTTTTGGCAAATCCTGATGATATTGGAGCTGAATTAACTGGTTCTGGTGACCACTTCGTGGGTGCCTTGGTGAATATAACTGCCAGTGAAGTTCAGGGTTATTCATTTATAGGGTGGTCGGGGAATGTTGAAGACTTAGAATTGCTTGACGATGCAAGCGAAATGATAACTTCATTCACCATGCCTGACCGTGACATTACATTTACAGCGAACTATCAAACTATAGACTATAATGTTTCTGTATCCATTGTTCCTGAAGGTACAGGAACTATTACTGGCGATGGACTTTACAACATGGGAGATATTGTTACTCTAACAGCTAATGCTGAGACAGGCTATGAATTCCTCAACTGGAGAATTGATGGCACTGTTGTAAGTTCAGACAACCCCTACATTTTCACAATGCCTGCTTCCGATGTTGCACTTACTGCACATTTTATTCTAGAAGGTGTTGAGACTTACACTTTGACACTTATTGCCGAGCCTGACGACATAGGAGCTGTATTAACTGGGTCTGGGAACTACGAAATGGGAGAAGTTGTTTCCATTACCGCATCTGTAGTTTATGGTTATGCATTTGTTGGATGGAATGGACCAATACCAGATGTCGCCCTAATTGACGATCCATTTGCCATGGTTACCTCCTTGGTAATGCCTGATAGGAATGTTGAGCTAATTGCAACCTATGAACCCTTATTTACTCTCACATTGCTTGTCAACCCCGAAGGCATTGGTGCTATTACAGAAGGAGCAAATGAGTACTTCGAAGGTGATTTTGTAGAAATTGCAACTAATACCGTTGATGGATACAACTTTATGGGTTGGACTGGCGATGCTGACGATATAGCATTACTTGCCGATCCTTCAGCCCTTAGCACTTCGTTCACAATGCCTGCCAGAGATGTTACTCTAACCGCTTCTTACGAAGAAATTCCAACATACAGCGTAACTCTGCTTGCAAATCCTGACGGAATTGATGCCTTACTAACCGGTGAAGGTAATTATATTGAGGGTGCAAACGTAAATATATCGGCAAGTGCAGTTATAGGTTATATGTTCATTGAATGGACTGGTAGTCCGGACGATGTTGCACTTCTTGAGGATGCCACTGATGCTTCAACATCTTTCGTAATGCCCGACAGAGCCGTAATGCTCACTGCCAACTACGAATTAATTGACTATACAATTACTGTAATCATTAACCCAACAGGTGCTGGAACGGTAACCGGTGAAGGCACATATAACTTTGGCGACCCAGTTACTCTCGAAGCTACAGCTGAAACAGGATATCAGTTCCTGAACTGGAGGAAAGATGGCTCGGTTTATAGCTCCGAGAACCCACTTGAATTCTCCATGCCAGCAAGCGATCTAACGTTTACCGCTTATTTCATTGAAGAGGGTGCTGAAACATATACGTTAACCCTACTGGCTGATCCCGATGATATTGGAGCAATTCTTTTTGGATCGGGTGTTTATGAGGAAACCGAAGTTATAAACATCTCCACCAGCGAAGTACTAGGGTACACATTTGTGGGTTGGACAGGTGATGCTGATGATGTGGCACTACTTGACGATGCAACTGCATTGGCAACCTTCTTCGAAATGCCTAACAGAGATATTACCTTAACAGCAACCTATGAGATTGAAGTGCCTCCTATGTACACCTTAACTTTGCTTGCAGATCCTGACGATATTGGAGCTATTTTAACTGGTGCAGACGACTACAATGAGGGTGTTCTTGTTAATATTTCAACCAGCGAGGTTGATAGTTATACTTTCATTGGTTGGACTGGTGCTACAGAAGACGTTGCTCTTTTAATTGATGCCTCTGCTCTGGCAACATCTTTCATAATGCCCAATAGAAATGTTACACTTACAGCTACGTATGAATTGGACCAAGTGGTGTACCCAATACCATTCACCGAAGACTTCACCGATATTGAGGTTGGCGGTATTCCAGTAGATTGGGCTAGTACCCATGCCAACTGGGGTGTAGTTGCCACTAACAACGCTGGCGGTGTTGCTCCTGAAATGAGGTTTAACTGGTCACCATCTGCAACTGACGAGTTCAGGCTGCATACTCCTTTCATCGATGGTGATCTTGACGAGAACCTTTACCTGGTATTCAAGCATATGGTTAACGACTACAGCGGGGATTACAACCTCAGCGTTCAAGCTACCATCGATGGCTCCACCTGGGATATCCTTTGGGAACTCGACGTGGAGGATGATGTTGCTGCTAACCTCATGGAGATCGACCTGAGCGACTATCAGGGTGAGGTATTCATGCTGGCATTCGTATTCAACGGCAACAGTTACAACATCAACTACTGGTACATCGATGATGTATACGTTGGTGAGTACGTACCTCCTGTATACTACACCCTAACCCTTGTGGCTGATCCAGCTGCTGGCGGTACCGTTACCGGTGGTGGTGAATACGAAGAGGGCGATGAAGTTACCGTTACTGCTACTGCCAACACGGGTTACGAATTCGTGAACTGGACCGATGAGGAAGAGGCAGTGGTTAGCACCAACGCAAGCTTTGTTTACACCATGCCTGCTGCTGATGTTACCCTAACCGCCAACTTCGAAGCGCTGCCAACCTACACCTTAACCTTGGCTGTTGAGCCCGAGGGTGCTGGAACCGTTACCGGCGATGGTGAGTACATAGAAGGCGATGAAGTTACCGTTACTGCTACTGCCAACACGGGTTACGAATTCGTGAACTGGACCGATGCAAGTCAAGCAGTGGTTAGCACCAACGCAAACTTTGTTTACACCATGCCCGCTGCTGATGTTACCCTTACCGCCAACTTCGAAGCACTGCCAACATACACCTTAACCCTGGCCGTTGAGCCCGAGGACGCTGGAACCGTTACCGGTGCTGGCGATTACCTTGCAGGGGCACAGGTTACCATCGTTGCCACGGCAAACGAGGGCTACAGGTTTGTGAACTGGACCAATGAGGACGAAGAGGAGGTAAGTGATCTGGCAAGCTATGTTTACACCATGCCTGCTGAGGACGTTACCCTCACCGCCAACTTCGAGGAGTACGTAACCTTTACCGTTACCTTCAATGTCGACATGACCAACGCCGACTTCGACCCCGAAGAGGATGTGGTTTACATCACCGGTTCGATGCTAGGATGGGCAGAGCCCGGAACACTTCCCGAGGATCAGACCATGACCCAGGTGGGCGAAACTATGATCTGGACCATCACCTTCGAACTGGAAGCTGGTGAATACCAGTACAAGTACTTCCTCAACGATGGTTGGGATGGTGGCGAGTGGACAGGTGATCCAAACCGTACAGTTGAGGTTACCGAGGATATGGTTGTAAACGATATCTGGGCATATACCAACGTTCCAACCAGCTTACTCAGCAACCTGCACGTATACCCCAACCCATTCAGCAACTTCATTACTGTTGCCAATGCCGAGATGGTAACCCGCGTGGTTATCACCAACCTCATTGGTCAGGTGGTAATGGATATTAATCTAACTGGTACTGATAAAACTACTATATTAACTGGAAATCTTATTAGGGGTATATACCTAATAGTATTCCAAGCTGAGAATGGTGAAAAAGTAATTAGGAAAATGGTTAAAGAATAATTTCTTGTAAACTAACAAAAAAAACCGTCCTAACAGACGGTTTTTTTTATAATTAGCCCTCGAAGAGTTCTAATAACTTTAGAAAGTTTGATTACCTTTACAAAATATCATTAACCACTTACAATCATTCTCATAACATGTCAATTGTTTACGAATTAAGCGGAACGCTTAAAGGTTCCAAACCTAAAATTTATAGGGTTTTTAAGGTAAAAGCTACGATGCCTTTACAAATCCTTCATGAAGTTATGCAGGCAATGTTTTATTGGGAAAATTTTCATCGTCACCTATTTAAAGATTCGAATGGCGTAATAATTCAGAATGCTGATTGCAAAACACTTCATGAAATACTATCAGAATGCAATAATTTTACTTATATCTATGATCTTGGCAACGCATGGACGGTTGAAATTGAACTATTAAAAGCGTATGAAGATGTATTTTTTGTCGATTGTCCTTTATGCTTGGGTGGTGCAAGAAAATCTCCCCCTGAGGAATCGGGAGGAATTGTTGGTTACCAAATGGCCATTAAAATGTTATCCAAAAAAGATACACGAGGTAACGACCTTCTTTATGGATGGTACGGAGAAAATTATAATCCAGAAGAATTTAACCTTGAAGAAATCAACAAAAGGCTTTCTTATCTTAGATGCCCATAACTAATAAAATTTTAAAGAGGGTGTCTCAAAAGCTCACTGTGTGACTCAGTGAAGGACTCTGTGAACCTCTGTGGAATTTTTAATATATTGTGCCACAGTGTATCACAGTGGAAACACAGAGTTCCACAGAGAAATAGATCTAATTCAATAAGATTTTTGAGACACCCTCTTTTTTAATCTTTACTTGCTAAACAAGTCTTTCTCCTTTACCTCAACAATTTTCCCAAAACGCTTTAAATTATTGAAATCTATCATACTTTTATCACCCACAATGGCAATGGCTATGGGTTTCTCCATAAGGTGCTTGGTATAAAAATCCCAAATATTATCCCATGTAAGCGACTGGTATGCAGGCTTTTTGATGATCATTGGATCATTGGTATACCCTAACCTTCTCCAGTTTTCAACCGAAGTGCTGAGATTTCGGAACGATGGTCGACTTGTTTGTGCCGAAAGGTAAAGGTAGTCCCTAACCAAATCTATCCTTTTGGGTTTCTGTGGCATTGTGCGGATCAGACTATCAAAGGTTTCAATGGCTATCAACGACTTATCAGCCTGAGTGGCAACGTAACCAATAAAATCGAACGGTTTCGACTCTATAGGGGGGCGTCTAAAAGTGCCTCCGGCACCATAGGCTAACGACCTGTACTCCCGAATCTCCTGAAGAACTAAACCCGAAAAACCTCCGCCAAAATATTCATTAAAAGCTTCAACATAAGGATCAATACTAATGCTATAGTCTTCGCCATTTGCAAAGAAAAATATTTTGCTTTGCCTTGCCTTCTTCTTGTTTACAAAGTAAATGGTATTCTCATGTATCTGCTTTGCCTGCAAAACGACAGGTGTTTGAACCGTTTTGGGTTCTGTTGCAAATGATACGTTGTTTAGTATTATATTCCTGACAGTATCGGGATTGGTAGTACCTGTATAATGCACAATCGCCTTATGTTGGGTTGCTTGAGAAAACGCAGTTGTCAACTCTTCTGCCTTAATCTTCTTTAGCTGGCTCATGGTAGGTCGATCAATATTCTCTGATTTTTCGCCAAAACGTATATAATTAAAAAGGGCTGATGCAACATTATCTGGCTCTGAACGTTCGATCTTCCTATCTGCCTTTTCGCCATCAATCATGGTTTTTAGCTTCGCTTGTTCCAACTTTGGATCTGTGATCAACTCGTTGATTAGAATTAATGCCGGCAAAAGATTCTCCTCTACTCCTTCGATTCGCACATAGGTAAAACTTTCATCTCCCCATAATGAGTAGGAACAACCTATTTTGGCAAATTCATTCTTTAGCTCATCAACACTTCGATTTGATGTACCCGAAAAAAACATCATCTCAGTTGCTTTATCCAATAGCTTAATATGATGATAGCCCACCTGATACTTAATGGTTAGCGAAAAAATATCGTTCATCGGGTTATTTACATGATAAAGATCTATTCCCCGGTCAATGGATCGAAACGCAACATCCTTGCTAAAATCAATGGGTGTAAACTCAATCTCCCTGGTGTGAAGGTTTTCAAAATGGCGTGCGTACTCAGATTTGGCATTTGTATTTGCGATTAAGGGTTTAAACCCGGGTTTCTCAATTTTTTCCTTCTTGGGGAAACCAGTTTTTGAATAAAATGCCAAGAAATCGTTCCCAAAATAAGTATTGGCTACTCGAATAATGTCATCCTTGGAAACTTGCATCACTTTGTTAGGATAAGCCAATGCCTCATCTATGGTTTCGCCCTTAGCAAAAGCCTGTGCCAATAGCGTTGATCTACTTCTTAAATCTTCCAAACTCCGAGTAAAACTGATGTAACTTTCTTTTTTTACAGCATCAACTATCCACTCCTCAAAATCCCCGTTGCGGAGTTTTGACAGTTCGTTTAGGATTAGCTGTTCTGCAGCTTCAAGTTTTTGGCCAACAATCTTCGGAAGAAAAAGAAAAATTGCTGCTCCATGATCTTGGTAAGGTAAACTTATCGCTTGGGCTGCTAAAATCTTCCCGTCAAGAGTTAACTTATCGAATATGCCGGTTTGGTACCTGTTGTTCAATATTTTTAGGGCAACCTGAAGCGGGATATAATCGGGGTGATCGGATGTAACGGTTCTAAAACCCAGAACTCCAACTTTTATGGGTGTCAATTTTGCCTGATGAAACTCCCGGCCAATAAACGGCTCTTCAACCATTATATGGGTTTCGGGTACTGCTCCCGAGGGAATTGCCCCAAATTTTTCCTCAATAAACGGCATAATCTCTTCGGGATTAAAATCACCTGCAATAACTAAGGCCATGTTATTGGCAACATAATAATTTTTGTAAAATTCGAACATCCGTTTCAGCGATGGGTTTTTTAAATGATCAATGGTTCCAATCAAAGGTTGTTGTCCATAAGGATGATTCTTAAATAGGTTTGATTGGAACTCATCTAAAAGCTTGGACTGAAACTGATCGCTATACATGTTCTTCTCCTCGTAAACTACCTCAAGTTCTGCCTGAAAACTTCGAAAAACCGGATCGATAAAGCGATGAGCATATAAATCAATCCACTTAAATATTTGACTAGAAGGGAATTTGTTGTAATATATGGTCATATCGGGACCAGTCCCTGCATTTAGGTTGGTTCCACCTGTGCTATTTATAAGATTACTCATCTCGTTGGGAATGGCATATTCCGCAGCTTTTAGCGACTCCTCATTAATCTCCAATTGAATCCTCTTGCGATCCTCATCAAGAGTTGCATTGCCCAACTCCTCATAGAGCTCAAAAATTCGATCAATATGTGGTTTTTCATTCTCCCAGTCTATTGTTCCAAGCTTTTGAGTACCCTTAAAGAGCATGTGTTCCATGTAGTGCGCCAAGCCAGTGGCATCGGGTGGATCATTCTTTCCCCCAGCTTTAACTATTACTACTCCAAACGCTTCGGGCAAAGAATTATCCTGATTCAAAATTACTGTTAAACCGTTTTCGAGAGTATACTGGGTAATCTTTAGCGTTCCTGAATCGAATTGGATTGCGGAAGTAGTTTGTACTATTCCAAACGATAGCAATAACCCAATGACAAGGGTTGTGATTGTTCTAAATGATTTCATCTGATAGAATAATTAGTTAAGCGTTTAAAAGTGATTTTATATACTGATCTTACCGTTTTCTTCCAGTTCTGTTCCCTTTTCTGCTTGGGCGAAAAGATGTTTTTGGGGCAATTCTTTCTCCATCTTCTTCAACCAATCGGAAATCGAGCTGTTTCTTGGCCAAATTTGCGCGCCACACCTCAACGTTAAGCTCATCGCCCAGCTGAAATTTTCTTCCCGACTGTCTGCCCATAAGGCAGTAATTTTCCTCATCAAATTCGTAAAAGTCGTCGTGAAGTTCTCGTGAAGGAACCAAACCCTCGCACTTTGAATCAATGAGTTCAACAAAAAATCCAAAATTGGTTACGCCTGTAATCACACCCTGAAACTGCTGACCAATTTTATCGGACATAAACTCAACCTGCTTGTACTTGATTGAGGCACGTTCAGCATCGGTGGCCCTGATCTCCATCTCGGTGGAATGCTTGCAAAGCCTTTCCAACTCATCCTCATTTTTTGGTTTTCCATCATTTAGATAATGGGCTAACAACCGATGCGCTATCATATCAGGATAACGACGTATGGGAGATGTGAAATGGGTGTAATGAGCAAAACCAAGTCCGTAATGCCCAATATTATTGGCCGAGTAACGGGCTTTAGCCATTGCCCTAAGGGCAAGTGTCTCAATAAGATTTTGTTCCTTCTTCCCTTTAACCTGCCCTAAAAGATAGTTCAGCGATTTACTTATCTGCTTATCGGTTCCTCCCTCTACGTTATAGCCAAAACGGGTTATAAACGATCTGAAGCTCTCAAATTTCTCTGGATTCGGTTTATCGTGTATACGATATACAAATGGCTTTGCACGATGCTTATCCTTTGCCTTGCCAATGAACTCAGCCACCTTGCGATTTGCCAGCAGCATAAACTCCTCGATTAGCTGATTGGCCTCCTTCTGTACTTTGAAGAAAACCCCAAGCGGTTTCCCCTTCTCGTCAAGATCGAATTTAACTTCTGTCCTGTCAAAATTAATGGCTCCTGCTTTAAGCCGTCTTTGGCGAAGTTTTTGGGCTATGCCGTGTAGAGTAAGTATCTCATTTGCCATGGGTCCCTTGCCCGTTTCGATTACTTCTTGAGCCTCCTCGTATGCAAATCGCTGTTGCGAAAGGATAATTGTGCGCCCAAACCACTCCTTGTGAACATTTCCCTCGGTATCCATTTCAAAAACTGCCGAGAAGCAAAGCTTCTCCTCATTGGGACGGAGAGAACAGATGAAATTCGAAAGCCTTTCGGGTAACATTGGAACGCATCTATCAACAAGGTAAACTGATGTTGCACGTTCTATGGCTTCTCTATCAATGGCGGTATCTGGTGTAACATAATGCGTAACATCGGCAATATGCACTCCAACCTCGAAAATAGCATCGTTAATCGCTCGTAACGAAAGGGCATCATCAAAATCCTTAGCATCCGCCGGGTCAATGGTAAAAGTTGGGACTTTACGGAAGTCACGCCGCTGGTCATAATCGTATTTGGTAATCTTTTCGGGTATTCTCGAGGCTAACTCATTCAATTCCTCAGGGAAACGGTAGGGTAATTCAAATTCGGCAAGGATAGCATGCATCTCCACTTCGTGCACCCCTGGGTTTCCAATAACCTCAACTATCTCTCCCATTGGGTTTTTTGTATGCCTTGGCCAATCGGTAATACGAACAATTACCTTCTGCCCGTTCTTTGCATTTTTTACCCCCTCTTTGGGGATGAAAATATCGTTACGCATAAGCCTATTGTCGGGATTAACAAAGGCATAATTCTTTTCTACCTCAATGGTACCCACAAATGTTCGTTTGGCTCGCTCAACTACTTCAATCACCTCAGCTTCCATTCGTTTACGCCTTCGCCTTGGTGTTATGGCTACCCTAACCCTATCGCCATTGAGGGCATGATTCAGGTTGTGCTCTGGCACAAAAACCTCCTGGTTATCGTCAGTAATTACGTATGCACTTCCATCGATTTCCATCTCAACTACACCCTCAAGAGCCTTTGATAATAAGCCAATCATAAACTTGCCCCGGTAAATCTCTCTAATCGCTTCCTGCTCGGCCAGTTCGTAAAGCACCTCGTTTATCAGCCGTTTTGTTGCAGAATCTTTAATGTCAAGACGTTTGGCAATTTGCTTGTAGTTTAAACTCAGCGAAGGGTCTGATGAAAAAATCCCCATAATGGATTTCATCAGCAGATTTTTGTTGAACGATTCTCCCTTTTTTACTTTCTTTCTCTTTTTTACCATAGATAAGTAGTTTTCGTGAGGTAAAGATATGAAATTATAATTGGCTCATTGACTTTGCCCAACAGATATAGTACGAACTTATTAAGATTTAACTTATTTTTACATCATGGCAAATGTCTCAAATAGTAAGTTAAGCAAAGAGCTTGGGTTGGTTGATGTATTTGCCCTCAGTACGGGGGCAATGTTTAGCTCTGGCTTTTTCCTTTTACCAGGGCTGGCTGCCTACCACACGGGTTCATCGGTATTCCTTTCGTACCTTCTAGCTGCATTTCTTATAATGCCCGCCATGTTCAGTATAGCTGAATTGTCTACTGCCATTCCCCGAGCCGGAGGTGTTTACTTTCTACTCGACAGGAGTCTTGGACCCATGATGGGTACAGTTGGAGGTATTGGTACTTTTTTAGCATTAACGCTTAAAACTGCATTTGCTTTGGTGGGGATAGGTGCTTATGCCACCATATTTTTCGATGCCCCCATAAAGATCATCGCTGTAGTACTTACCGTGGTATTTATGACACTCAATATCCTCGGTGCAAAAAAAACAGCAGGACTACAACGATTTTTAGTTTTCTTCCTGATTGCCGTATTGGTTCTTTTCATGTTCGAAGGAACTCGGGAAATATTTAACCTTGGTGCCCATGAGCTGGTTTCCCGAAAAATGACACCTTTCACAACCAATGGTCTCGCAGGAATTTTTTCAACAGCAGGTTTTGTTTTTGTTGCCTACCTTGGATTAACGCAGGTTGCCAGCATGGCCGAGGAAATTAAGAATCCGGAGAGAAATATACCCCTTGGCATGATAATATCGCTTGTGGCAACAACAGTTATCTATGTTGGTGGGGTATTTATAATGGTGGGAGTACTACCTACAGAAGATTTTTTTAGGGATTTAACTCCTGTTTGGACAGCATCTCAGGTAGTATTTAAGTGGATACCCGCTAAATATGGAGGGCTTCTTATTGTTGCCGCTGCCATAGCTGCATTTGCATCAACAGGCAACGGTGGGTTAATGGCTGCATCTCGGTATCCAATGGCAATGGGGCGCGATAGGGTTTTTCCATCATTTTTTGCCCGTATTAGTCAATTTAAAACACCAATATTCTCAATAGTTACTACCTCTTCCTTAATGATAATCTTTATATTAGTTCTAAGCGAAGAGGGTATTGCCAAAATGGCCAGTGCATTCCAGCTAATCATCTTTATGATGATAAACTTTTCGGTAATCGTTATGCGCAACAGCCGAATTGAAACCTACGACCCCGGCTACCACTCTCCTCTATACCCCTGGATGCAAATTTTTGGGATGGTCAGCTCATTTTTGCTGATAATTTACATGGGATGGATTCCTATTCTGTTTTGTATTGCAGTTATAGCATTTGCAATGCTTTGGTACAGGTACTACGCAAAAAAAAGTGTTCAGCGACAAGGGGCTATCTTTCACTGGTTTGCCCTGCTGGGCAAAAAACAGCATACCGGTCTCGAAAACGAGCTGCTTCACATCCTCAAGGAGAAGGGACTTCGCGAGGGTGATCCGTTTGACGAAATGGTGGTTCAGGCAAAGATTACCCAGCTAGAAAAAAATCCTATGGATTTTAAAAAACTTGTGGGAGATATCGCAGAGGGCTTTTCCAGGGATATTGGTACCATAGAGAAGAAAGAGCTAAAGAGAGAGCTTCTAAAAGTTACTTCAATTGATCCTGCGCTGATTATCCCCCGTGTTTCAATTTTGCATGGAAAAGTGGATAATCTAAGTCGGCCCATGCTACATATTGTAACCTCATTGGTAGGAATCGATAAGCCAATCGAGAAGGGAGAGATCTCTTCCGAGGAACATATTCGTGTCTTTTTCTTCCTGATTAGTCCAAGCAATAACCCAAAACTTCAGCTTAGACTCCTTTCCAGATTGATGGATATCGTTGACCGGGATAAATTTGTGGAAAATATCTGTGGCATAACCAACGAGCGGGAGATCAAGGAATACCTGCTGCACAACGATAGGTATATTACCCTTGAGCTGATCCCAAATACCACAACTGAACATCTTATTAACAAGTTGCTGAAAGACTTACGATTCCCCCACGATGTACTGGTAGCTTTGGTTCAAAGGCACGAAACCATAATTACCCCCAGAGGAGATACAGAGCTCAAAGAAGGGGATATTATTACCATAATTGGCGAACCCAAGGGGATCAAAACCCTATTTGAAACTTACATATACATTAAATAGTATCGAGTAAAAAAATGAATATTTATTAAACACTTTTAAAACATTTTTATGCAAAAGATTTATTATTGCTGGATTGGATTTATAGTACTTCTTTTATCCAATCTCCAAGTTTCTTCTCAGAACCCCAAAGGTAGAATTGTATCAGCCAAGGGTGATAATATTTATAGCAATACCACACTGATTTGCAAAGCATTGGGGCTTGATGAAATGGTAAAACCCGGTATGAAGGTAGGTATTCTTGTAAACTCCGATTTCGAGATCAGGGGTGCATACGCTAATCCTGATGTTACGCTGGCCGTAGTTAAGATGATTATAGATGCCGGGGCCAAGGAGGTGGTTG
>Ga0334882_1001395_pt1 | contig 29113 bp, 24 predicted proteins | sample GraSluR1_MG_5_FD_207226 | JGI IMG/M metagenome (GOLD analysis project Ga0334882, IMG submission 207226) | Sludge microbial communities from methane-producing bioreactor in Wageningen University, Netherlands - Granular Sludge_15_04-R1 | ecosystem: Engineered > Bioreactor > Anaerobic >...
AAATATTGGATAAAGGAATGTTGAATCTTCTCTTCACATTCTTTTATCCATTTTTTATTCTATCGGTTAAATAAATTTGAAATAAACTTTCTTTTTCAAGAGATTTTAAATTACAAGTCTACAAATACATTATACAACAAACCGAAAAGTTCACTTTAGAAGAACTAAAAAATAATTCGGGCTTTAGTGCAATGGAAATATCTAAAAAACTTAATATACTTAGAAATAATGTAAGTATGGAATTAAATCAATTACTTAGAAATGACAAGATAATAAAGATAAAATCTAGACCTGTGTTATATCTAGACAAAAGATGTGTTGAAAGAATTCTAGATAAGAAATTAGAGAATAAGTCTATTGAAATAAATAGTATAGATGATATTTTATTACAAGGTAATGCAATAAATAGTGAAAGCTCTCCTTTTGATAAACTTATAGGAGCTAAAACTAGTCTTAAAAATCAAATTGAGCAGGCTAAAGCTGCAATTTTATATCCACCTAATGGATTAAATACTTTGATTGTAGGTCAGACAGGGGTTGGAAAAACATTATTTGCCAATATGATGTATAATCAAGCAAAACATGTAGAGAAAATTGGTAAAGATTCACCTTTTATTGTATTTAACTGTGCAGACTATTATAATAATCCGCAACTTTTAATATCCCACTTATTTGGTCATGTTAAAGGTGCATATACTGGAGCGGATGCAGATAAAGCTGGAATAATTGAAAAGGCAAATGGAGGGATTCTATTTTTAGATGAAATACACAGATTACCTCCAGAAGGTCAAGAAATGCTGTTTTACTTTATGGATACAGGCAATTTTAACAGGTTAGGTGAAACAGAGAGAAATAGAAAATCATGTATTCTGATAATTGGAGCCACTACTGAAGATCCCAATTCATCTTTATTGAAAACGTTTATAAGAAGAATACCTATTATTATAACTATACCAAGTTTTGAAGAAAGAGCTTCAAAAGATAAAGTTGACTTAATAAAATTTTTATTTTCTAACGAAGCACACAGAGTGAATAAAGCTATAAAAATTGAAGAGGAAGTAGTAAAAGCTCTCATAGGTAGTACTACTTATGGCAATGTTGGTCAGTTAAAATCCAATATACAACTCATATGTGCCAAGGGTTTTTTGAATAGTATGGCTAATAAGGAGTATATTGAAATTCAATTTAAAAGTCTTCCTTCAGATATTAAAAATGGATTATTCTATTTAACCGGTAAAAGGAAGGAGATGGAAGAAATATCTAATTACCTAGAGTCACAGTTAGTAGTAACACCAGATGGTTATAATGAATTAAGCCATATAGACTCCTATGATTTACCCTTTAATCTGTATAAAATTATAGAAGATAAAGCTGCTATATTAAAGGAAGGTGGAGCAGATAAAGAATATATAAATAATTTTATAACTACAGATATCAATATTCACATTAAATCTTTTTATAATAAAGTTAAGAATAATGAAAATGATAGGAATAAGATTTTAAAAATAGTAGATGAGGATATATTAAAATTTTCAGAAGAAGTAATTCATATGGTTGAGAAAGAAATTAATAAAAAACTATCTGACAGGTTTTTATATGCATTGAGTTTACATTTAAGTTCTTTTCTAAATAGATTAAAGAATAAAAGGGCTTTAAAATATACAAATATGGATGGAATTGTTGATGATAAAAGAGAGCAGTTTAATATAGCACTAAATATAAAAGGTATGGTAGAGAAGAAGTTTAATGTAATAGTTCCGGAAATTGAGGTAGTATATTTAACTTTGTTATTAAATTCCATTCAAGAAGAGAAGAGTAATGGCCATGTTGGCATTATTGTAGCCGCTCATGGGAGCAGTACTGCTAGCAGCATGGTTGATGTAGCAAAGCAACTCTTAGGGAATAGCAGTATAGAGGCTCTAGATATGCCGCTGGATGTTAATCCTACGGAAATTCTTGAAAGAATAATAGAAAAAGCAAGAGAGCTTGATACAGGTAAGGGAGTTTTATTATTAGTAGACATGGGATCACTAGCAAATTTTGATACAGTAATATCTGAGAGAACAGGAATAAAGGTAAAAACTATAGATATGGTGTCTACGCCTATAGTGTTAGAGGCTATTAGAAAAGTTAATATTTTAGATATGGATATAGACAGCGTTTATCATTCAATAAAAGATTTTAAAGGTTATGGGCGATCAGAATTAATAAGAAGTGAAGATAACAATTTAAAGGCAATAGTTACTATTTGTTCCACTGGTGAGGGAACCGCAGAGAAACTGAGAGAACTTATAGAAAATATTATTATGAATATAACCAGTGATGAAATAGAGGTTATTCCTGTTGGTGTAAGAAATCTGCAGGGGAATATAAAATCCATAGAAAAAAAATATAAAATTATAGCTTCTGTTGGTATCATTGATCCTAAAATTCAAGTACCTTTTATTTCTATTGAATCTTTAATTGGGGGTAATGGAGAAGAATTATTATCAAATATAATAAAAAACAAATTTACTTTTATAGAAGAAAAACAACATAATATAGTATCAAAAAAAATATGTGAAGATAGTTTAAATCAATTTTTAACTTATCTTAATCCATCTAAAATAATAAGTGTATTATTTGATTTTATAAGTGTATTGGAAAAAAATTTAAATATAAAATTTAATAATTCTATGAGTATCAGATTGATGGTACATGTAGGCTGTGCACTGGAAAGAGCTATAATAAGAGATCCATTAGTGTATAAGTATGATAAAAGCATATTAGATAAAAAAGTTATTGAAAGCATAAATAGAGCAAGTAATATTTTTAAAAGCACAATAAATGTGAAACTTAGTGAAGATGAGATTTATTATATATCAGAAATGATTAAATAAATGTATTAAAGTATCTATAGAGTATCAAAAATGAAATAAGTGTATCAATTATTGAGTTTTTGATACAAAATATTATGTATAAAATCAGTAAAATAGCCAAGTTGTAAAAAATATTTTTTGATACACAAAATTGGCATGGTAGTTGCTATATAAATAAGTGTAAACAATTTAATATTAAAAAACTTAAAGGGGGGAATGGGAATGACAGCAATAATTATAGGAACACATGGTAAGTTCTCAAAGGAAATATTAAGATCATCAGAAATGATTTTTGGAAAACAAGAAAACGTTTCAGCGGTTACTTTTGAACCAGGAGAAGGACCAGATGATCTTTTAGAAAAGTATAAGAAAGAATTAGAACAATTGGATTCAAAAGAGGGAACACTTTTTATGGTAGATTTATTTGGGGGAAGTCCATTTAATGCAGCCAGTAGAATAGTAGCAGAAAATGAAAATATGGATATTGTAACAGGAATTAATCTGCCAATGCTTTTAGAGGTATATGGTGCTAGAAGTTTTTCAAGTATTGAAGAACTGGTTAATATAGCTAAACAGTCAGCTTGTGAAGGAATAAAATCTTTAAAAGAGGCTTTGTTGCAGCAAGATGATGAAGAACTGTAATAAATAAAACCATAAAATTAAATGAATGAAAGTAATATTATCTTGATTTTAAGCAATCATACTAAATTTTATATTTAATGATAACGTTTAAATAATCTGATGAAAAGTTATAAGGAGGAATTAAAAATGAATATAAATTTTGTAAGAGTTGATGACAGATTAATACATGGTCAGGTAGCTACCGTTTGGGTAGAGGAAACAAAATGTAACAAAATAATAATTTGCAGTGATGAGGTTGCTAAAGATACTCTAAGAAAGACATTAGTTTTACAGGTAGCGCCTCCAGGAATAAAAGCTTATGTATTACCTATTGAAAAAGCCCTTGAAGTCTATAAAAATCCTAAATATGACTCTTTTAAAGCGTTAATACTTTGCACAAATCCAGTGGATGTTTTAAGACTTGTAGAGGGGGGGATGGATATTAAATCTGTAAATCTTGGAGGAATGTGCTATAAGGAAGGAAGAACACAAATTAGCAGTGCAGTATCTCTTGGACCTGAGGATATTAGTGCTCTAAAGAAAATGCATGAAATGGGTATTGAGCTTGAACTTAGAAAAATTGCAAGTGATTCAAAAGTTGATGTAATGAGTAAAATCAAAGATCTATAGAAATATTTTTCAAATTATAATTAGTCAAAAAAGGTATCTCTCTGATTTAAATTAATTAGTAATAATATTTATTAGGATATATTAAGGGAGAAATCTTTTCTGATATATTTCTAATCCTTAGATTTAAAGAATAAGGAAGAGGATAGGAAAAAATAAAATATATTAAAAGGGGGATTATACATGTCTACTATTCAATTTATTTTAGTACTTGTTGTTGCAATGATAACTGGTATGGGAAGTGTACTTGATTCTATGGAAACTCATAGACCGATAATTGCTTGTACATTAATTGGACTTGTACTAGGAGATGTAAAAACAGGAATTATTTTAGGAGGAACGCTAGAACTTCTAGCCTTGGGGTGGATGAATGTTGGAGCAGCTATGGGACCAGATAGTGCTCTTGCCAGTGTAGTTGCTACTATACTTGTAATAACCGGACATCAGCCTATAGCATCTGGTATAGCTATAGCAATACCAATTGCAGCAGCAGGTCAGGTTTTAACTATATTTGTAAGAACTATAGCTGTGTTCTTTCAGCATCTTTCAGACAAATATGCTGAAGATGCCAATTTTAGAGGCATAGAAATAGCTCATTTCACATCACTTTTGCTTCAGGGACTTCGTATTGCAATCCCAGCTGCACTAGTAGCGGCAGTAGCTGGAACCAGTGGAGTTGAAGCAATGCTTGCAGCAATACCAGTACCAATTACAAGAGGACTTCAAATTGCTGGTGGTATGATAGTTGTTGTTGGTTATGCTATGGTTATTAACATGATGGAAGCAAAATATCTAATGCCATTCTTCTTTGTTGGGTTCGTAATAGCAGCATTTACTACATTTACTCTTGTTGGATTCGGTATAATTGGTCTATGTGCAGCTATATTCTATATACAATTAAATCCTAAATATAGTCAGCAGGCTCAAGTTTACGATGAATTAGATGATCTATAATTAAGAAAGTAAGGGGGTTGTAATATGAGTGAAAATAAATTAACTAAAGGCGATTTAAAGAGTATGTTCTGGCGTTCATGGTGGTTACTTGGTTCCTTTAACTTTGAAAGAATGCAAAGTATGGGATTTTGCGTATCAATGATTCCAGCTATAAAGAGATTATATAAAGACAAAAAAGATCAATCAGCAGCGTTAAAAAGACATTTAGAATTTTTTAACACACAACCATATATGGCTGCACCTATTATGGGGGTTACAGCAGCTATGGAAGAACAAAAATCCAATGGAGCTCCAATCGATGACGCAGCTATCAGTGGTGTAAAGATAGGACTTATAGGACCGCTTGCAGGTGTAGGTGACCCTATATTCTGGGGAACTTTAAGACCGGTTTTTGCAGCATTAGGTGCATCAGTAGCTCTTACAGGAAGTATAATTGGACCCTTGCTATTTTTCATACCATTTAATATATTGAGAATATTAACACTATGGTTTGGTGTACATTATGGATATGAAAAAGGAACATCTATAGTATCAGAAGCAGCTGGAAATACACTTCAAAAAATTACAGAAGGTGCTGCAATAGTAGGACTTTTCATAATGGGTGCTTTAGTTTGCAAATGGACTAATATAAATGTACCATTAGTAATTTCTTCAGTTAAAGGTTCAGATGGAAAGATGGTTGTAACTACTGTTCAGAGTATGTTAGATTCATTAATTCCAGGATTATTACCATTATTATTGACATTCCTATGCATGCATCTATTAAAGAAAAAGGTTAGTGCTATTGTAATAATATTTGGAATGTTTGCTCTAGGTATACTTGGATATATTGGTGGATTCTTAAAATAAGTGTTATAATTTAGAAAAGCTTTATTTTGTAGAATAGTCATTAAAGAGGAGTTTGTAATATAAGTTAAGGCTATCTCATATTATAAGAGGTAGCCTTGATTTATATAAACACACCTATATGATTCAGGAAGTAAAGTTTCTTTTTAAATTTTAGAATTGATTATCTAGGGAGTCGGTGCAATTCATAAGTCTTAGAAGTCTTTGTTAACGGTGTTATGTTGTTATCTACAATGAAAGTGGGGAGCTGCAAGGCATCAATATTAGACGGAGGAGGGTATTATAGTATGATACTCAATATTATGATTATTATTGTGGTAGCAATAATAATTATTATATTTTTATACTTATTAATTATTAATTTTTATCAGAAAAAGTATTATGATCAGGCATATAGACCTAGGGCTATAAAGTTTGGAAGAATTCCAAGATATCCTGAAAAATGTATTATAGAAGGAATAGTAGGGTTATCCAGTGAAAAGCAGTATCAAGAGGCAGCAGCCCTTAAAATGATAAATGATAGGATTTATCCTAAGGAAGATATATCTATAGAAAATATTAACTTTCTTATGGGGTATACCTATGGAGTTACTTTTAATACAATAAAAAAAGATTTTATACCCTTTAGGGAACCTATAGAGGGATTGAGAATTGCTGCACCGTTTATAGGACTTCATATGGATTATTTTACAACCTACAGTCCAAATGCTTTTATCAGTACTATGAAAGAATATATTTCACAAGGTTATCTTGTATTAGTTCAAATAGATATGGCTACTCTATTAGGAACAAAGGGTTTTTATTCAAACAGTGAACTTTTGGTGGGTTATAATAGAGCAGGCTTTTATTATTATGAAACTATGGGGAAGGACAACAGGGAAAGAAAATATATTTCTAAGCAGAAGTTGATAGATGCAACAAATAAATTAAACGCTAAATTTAGAAAGCCTTGGAGATATGGGTTTTGCATTTTTACTACTAGAGAGAAGAAGAAAAATATCAATAAGATTTTAAAGAGAAATGGCAATAGTTTAATTGGAGAAAAGGTTAAATCTGTTTTTTCTGGTGTACAGGCAATAGCAGAGTTTGGAAAATATATAGAAGAGACAAAGTCTTTTAACAATGAATGGGTACTTCAAACCTTAGCATATACAAGGGAAGATAATGCAAAGTTTCTTGAAAATTTTTTTAAGAATAATGATGAAATAATTAAGGCGTCAAAGTTATTCAAGATGGCAAGTGAAAATTATGAAAAAGCACTTAAAATAATTAAAAATAACAGTAATGATGAGGGCATAAAAAATTTAAGGGAACTTTTAATTGAAAATTGTAAACTGGAAGAACAAATTGGGAATATTTTTAAGAAAGTTTCGGATTGTAATACGAATTGAAGAAGCAATAAATGAGTATGTGTAATATTGTTGCTTTGTGTTAACAAAATATTAAAATAATATTAAAATAATGTTAAGAGTAGGTTAAATCAAATAATGCCATGTCAATTAATATAAGATGGTGTCGATATATAATATTATATTAACTGAATGGAGAGTGTATTTATGAAATGCTTTAATGATTTAAGAATTTCACAAAAATTAGTATCAGCATTTATTTTAGTAGCATTATTTATTGGAATTGTTGGATTTATGGGAATAAATAATATGAGGATAATAAATTCAAATGCTATTTCAATGCATGATTATAATTTAGAATCCATAAAGAATTTAACCACTTTAAAGCAGAATTTTTCCGAAGCACGGGCAGATTTATTAAAACTTGTTTATCAAAAAAATAAAAGTCAAAGTAATGAAGATCTTAAAAAAGAAATTAACGATTTCATAAATAAGAATAAATCAATTATACAAAAGTATGAAACAACAATACTATCTGATGAGGAAAAACCAGCTTTTTCACAGCTAAAAAAAGATGTGGATTCCTATAGAGCCATTATTGAAGCTGTCATAAAGCATGTTGACGAAAATAACTATGATGCTGCAGGAGATATTTTTTCAAAATCTGAAGTAAGAGAAAAATTATATAATGATTTAAATAAATTAATTGAAATAAATACTAATCAGGCAGACAATTCCTATAAAGAAAATAATGTAACCTATAAAAGCTCTTTATATAGTGCAATTTTTGTGGCTGCTTTAGGTTTAATTATTGCTATTGTATTTGGGACATTAATATCAACTATGATTTCAAGACAAGCAAATCAGGTTTTAACATTTGCTAAGGCCCTTGGAAATGGTGATTTAACGCAATCTATAAATATAAATTCAAAAGATGAAATGGGTAATCTTGCTAAGGCCTTAAATCAAGCAGGCTCTAATGTAAGAAAATTAATATCTGAAATAATAGACAGTGCCAGTGATATTAGTGCGGGCAGTGAAGAATTATCTGCTATTACTGAAGAGGTTTCTTCCAAGGTGGAAATAGTTAGTGAATCAACTGAGCAAATAGCCAGAGGAGCACAAGATTTAAGTGCTACTACTGAAGAAGTAAATGCTTCAGTGCAAGAAATTAGTGCAACTACAAATGAATTTGCAAGTAAGGCAAAGGATGCTACTATTTCCGTAAATAATATAAAAAAACGTGCTTTTGATATAAAGGAAAAAGCTACAAAAAACATAGAAGAGGGAAACTTGATTTATAACGAAAAATATTCAGATATTATAAAGTCTATAGAAGAAGGCAAAGTTGTTGAAGAAGTAAAGACTATGGCTGACTCTATTGGAGATATAGCAGCTCAAACTAATCTTCTTGCGTTGAATGCAGCTATAGAGGCTGCAAGAGCAGGTGAACAAGGTAAAGGCTTTGCTGTAGTTGCAGAGGAGGTAAGGAAGCTTGCTGAGCAATCTTCACAAACGGTTCTAAATATTCAAAATATGGTATCCCAGGTAGAGGAAGCATTTGATAACTTATCTCAGAGCGGACGTGGAGTGTTAGAATATATTGTAAACAATGTAAAACCAAGTTATGAGCTGCTTATGGATACTGGTGTTCACTATGAAAAAGATTCAGAATTTGTACGTAATATGTCTGAGGAGATTGCAACTTCCTCTAAACAGATGAATGAAGTTATAGAACAGGTAAATAGTGCTATACAAAGTGTTTCTACTACAGCGGAAGAATCAGCATCAGGTTCTGAAGGAGTACTAAGTGGTATAAATGAAATATCAATGGCTGTTAATGAAGTAGCAAAATCTGCCCAAAGTCAGGCTGAACTTGCAGAGAGGCTTAATAATATGGTTCAGAAGTTTAAAATTTAATAAACTAATTTAGTAATATCCTAAAATATTGTAGATATAATTGTGGTATATTATAAAAAACAGATATAGTATTATATACTTATGAAATAAAGTAATTAGTTAAAAGGGGATATTATGGATAAAACAAATACATATTATGAAAAAGCATTAAATTATTACCATAAAGGGTACATAGATAGAGCCATAGAATTATGTGAAAGAAACATTTCCGAAAATATAAAAAATAGAGCTGCCATAGATTTAAAAGGACTTTTGTATTATTTAAAAGGTGATATAAAAAATTGTAAAACTCTTTGGAAACTTAATTTACAGTTAAATGATGATAAGGTTGCAAAAAAATATCTTGAAGGATTAGAAAAGGATGAAAAAAGGTTAAAAGTCTATGTGAAAGCAATAAAAGAGATTAATAGTATGAGAATAAATGAAGCTTTGGAACTTCTATTGGAATGTGATAATAGTGATTTTAACACTATTAATGTAAATAATTATCTATGTATTTGTTATATAAAACAGGGAGATTTTGAAAAGGCAAGAGAAAAGTTGGAAAAAGTTATATCTTTGGATAAAAATAATTCTATGGCTTTGGAAAATAAAAGGATATTAGTAAAATACGAAGAATTTAAAAATAAAGTTTTTAATAAAAAATATTTTTATGGTTTAGCAATAATAACTATTTGTTTAGCTATAGTATTTATAGTCAATTTAAATACAAAATTATTTAATATGTCTTTTTTAGAGTCTAAAAAAAGTATTCCTTTAAGTAATAATAAAACTAATGAAAAAGTATCTAATAAATCTTTACAGATTAATTCAGCTAAAGGTAAAAATGAAAATTCTGAAAATATACAATTTCCATATGACAAATTTAAAAAAGCTGTTGATAATAAAGATTTTGAAAATCTATATATTTATGTTGAGCAGTGGAAGAATAGCGATTTAAGGTTGAATTATAAAGAAATGCTATCTCATGGAGAAAAACTTTTAAAAGAAGAAGGTATTGGTTATTTTTATAGACAAGGAACACTAGCTTTTGATAATAAAGATTATAGTAAAGCCATTAATGAATTTTTAAGAGCCTTTAACTATGGTAAGGATAATTATCTGTATCCTCATGTAATATATTTTATAGGAGAAAGCTATAAAAATATAGGAGATTATGAAAATGCTGTAAAGTTTTATACAATGTATGATGAAAAGTTTTATAAAGGCGATTATAAAGATATAGTACTCTATAATATGGCAATGATAAGTAAAAATATAGACATTAATAAAGCAAAAGAATATGCAAAACGTTTATCTAGAGAATATAGTCAGTCTATTTATAATAATTCTAATATAAAGGATATATTGAAAAATTAAGTTATATATATAATAATATTAATCTATAATATTTAATCTATAAGGCAATAATATATTTATAATACGTAAAATTTTATAATTATAAATAAACAAATTTCAATAGTTAATTATTTTAAAAATATTTAAAATAATATTTTTATATTATGTATTTTATAACAATGAACTAACTACAAAAAAGATACTTATTATAGTAATTGGTAATAAAATTAGCGATATATTTAATGATTGAATTATTTTTGTTAAATAACCACAGTAATTAATTTATAATTACTGGTTGGAAAAGTGTATATGATGTATAATTAAACTGATAATTATTTGTAGGCTTTATTGTATTGATAATTAATATTATATAATATATAATATATAATATTATATAAGTAAAGTCTAATTGTATAAATAAATTGCTTAATTTATTAATAACTGTATACACAATTTTAAATCTTTGTGTATTTAGGGAGGAATTTTTATGGTTAAAGATATTAATGATAGTAATTTTCAAGAAGAGGTTAAAGCTGGAACGGTAGTAGTAGATTTTTGGGCAGCATGGTGTGGACCTTGTAAAATGCTTGGACCTGTAATTGAAGATTTATCAGAAGAATTAAATGATAAAGCTAAATTTGTAAAAGTCAATGTTGACGAAAATCCAATAGTAGCTAGTCAATATAGAATAGCGAGCATTCCTACTGTGTTAGTATTTAAAGATGGAAATGTAGCTGAGACACTAGTTGGTTTTAGACCTAAAGCCGGACTAAAAGAAGTATTACAAAAACATATATAAGGTTTTATAATGGGTGTAGAATTATAATAGATTTACTTAATAATTCTACACCTGATTCTTTAGTGAATTTATCAAGCCTTACAATTGTAAATTTTAATTTTAGGTATTAAGGAGATGATATATAATGGAAGAACGTTACGATATAGCTATAATAGGTAGTGGACCAGCAGGTCTATCTGCTGCTATTAATGCTAAAATAAGAAATAAGAGAATAATTTTATTCGGAAATAAAAATTTAAGTTTTAAGCTGACAAAAGCTCCTAAAATAAATAATTTTTTAGGTTTCTATGATATATCTGGAGAAGATTTGAAAAATAAATTTAATGAACATATTGATAAAATGGGTATAGAAATTACTGAAGAGAGAATAAATGCTGTTTATGCTATGGGTGATTATTTTACACTTATGGTTAATGAAAAGGTTTATGAATCAAAAGCTCTCATACTTGCTACTGGAATGGAGTATACAAAGCCATTAAAAGGTGAAGAGGAATTACTTGGTAAAGGAGTAGGGTATTGTGCTACTTGTGATGCACCTTTATATAGAAATAAAATTGTGACAATAGTAGGGTATACACAAGAAGCTGAAAAAGAAGCAAATTATGTTAGTGAACTTGCATCAAAATTATATTATGTACCTATGTATAATGAAAGCTATGATCTTGTAGATAAAATAGAAATTTTAAAGGATAAGCCTTTAGAAATAAAAGGACAAGATAAAGTTGAAAAACTTATTCTAAAGTCTAATGAGATAGAAACTGATGGGGTTTTTGTATTAAAAGAAAGTGTGGCACCAGCACAGCTTGTACCAGGACTTTTAATAGAGAATGAGCATATAAAAGTTGATAGAACAATGAAGACAAATATAGATGGATGCTTTGCAGCAGGAGATTGTGTGGGATTTCCATATCAATATATAAAGGCAGCAGGAGAAGGTCAAATTGCTGCTTTAAGTGCTGTAAAATACTTAGATTCACTAAAATAATAAAAAAAAATATATATGAATATATTTTAAGCCTCAACAAAATTCATAGCTTGTTGAGGCTTTTATGTTTTAATAGACAATTTTTTATTTACTAATTTACTACAAAAAAAGTATGATTGCCTATTGGTTTTACATTGGTTTTTTTTATGTTAATCATCCAACTTGAACGGGCTGTTTTAGGATTATAAAAATATAGAGCATTAGTAGTAGGATCCTTTCCATCTAGAGCATCAAATACTGCATTATAGCAATCTTTATTTGCAGTAACATTAATATTTCCGTCTACTACGCAGGAAAATGCGTATTTTTGTTTTACAACATCATTTATACTCTTTGGAAAACTTTTATCTCTAAGTCTATTGAGTATTACAGATGCTACCGCCACTTTTCCTTCATAAGGCTCAGCATTACTTTCGGCATATACTACTTTTGCCATTAAATCAATATCTTCTTTTGTTACAGCGAAGGACCTTCCCTCAGGGCTAAATACTTTTATGGAATCAGATTTCTCATTATATAAATTTATAGCCCCTCTATTGGCAGATGAAGAAATATTTCCTGAGGGTGTTGTGGTTTTAGCATTTACAATACTTGAGGGTAATAATCCTAAAAACAGAATAAACACAATAGCCCAAATGCTTTTTTTCATTTATATTCTTTCCTCCTTTTATTATACGAGGTTAGCTGACGGGTTTGGTAAAGGCAAAACCTACGCAAAAAGCGATTCACCCCAAAATATGGTTCCCCCGTATGACTTAGGCTAAAGGTATTATTCCCAGTTAAAAAAAAATAATACAATAATAACAAAAAATTTAATATTGAATTAAAAATAGATAGAAATATGGTAGATTTAATTAGTAAAAAACATCTTTGAAATTATTTTTTAAATTATTAAAATTTTTATTCATAATATTGTACTTTGTATCAGAATCTTTATACAAATCTGAAATGTCTAAGGAACTATTTTTTGATTCTGATATATACTTTTCTTTTTTTAAAGCCGATGAAAAACTATTTATATAAGTATTATAATCATTAAGAACTTTATTAAAATTTCTATATACTTCAATTTGATTTTGTGGTACATTTATTTGAGAAAATTGCTCTAATATATTATTAAATTTATCTTTATTATTTTGAACTTTTACAATAGCATTATCATAGGAAATAGAATTTTTTCTTGCACTTTCCGCGTAATAGTATAAGTTTACTCTAACTGAATTGAATTTAGCTAGAATATCATTTATATTATTTTCAAATTCCATATTTTGAGTATTTAATATATCTTTGTCATTTTTTATTCGTGTGAAGTTTAATATATAATTGTAAGAGTTATTTATAAATACAGTGCTATCTTTAGAAAGACTAAAAAATTTATGATTTGATTTTATGTATCCATAATATTTAATACAGTTATTTTTGTAATTAATAAAATTTTGTATAGAGTTATTTATATCATTAGATTCTAAATTATTAAATATAGAAAGTAGCTGCTTGTACATCAATATATTATTATCTAAACCTGATTTAAGAGAATCAAATGTATATTTATATCTGGAGTCAGCATCATAGTTTTCTAGATTTTTATTTATTTTTATTAGAGAATTTATGACCGAAGGAAGTTTATCTTTTGCTTTTTCTATGTCAATAGTTTGTCCTTCATTAATAGATGCAGTTTGAGAATTTATAATATTGATATTTTTAATATATGTATTTAATTGATATTTAGATTTATTATATTTACTTAAAGTAGAAATATTAAAAAATATAAATATTAATAAAAATATATTAAAGGTAATGATAGCAGATAGTAATATTATTTTCTTTGTATTTTTATCAAACATAGAAATTCCACCTCTTTTTATATTTTTAAATATAAGATAATTAGTCTATTTTGTACTACATATAAAATTAATTTAAATAATTAAAATTTAATAGAATACAAAATAGACTAAATTGTTAAGTTTATTATTCTAATGAAGATTCTATGTTAATATTTATATTTGTAAAACTTATTATTTATTCTAAATTTATGAAATTCCTGTTTCAATTGTATGCAATTTTAATTTATTATTTACTTCTTTTATTCCAGGTACTGATTGTATTATAGTAACTAATCTATTTATGTCTTCTTCTTTTTCTGCATATCCTGACAAAGTTACTTTACCACGGATGACAATAGCTGAAATATCATTTACGTTAATTTTAGATTGCATTAATATCATGTTTACATCATTAGTTAAAGAAGCATCATCTTTAAAAGAAGCTAAATTTATTGTACTTACTACACTTCTTATTCCAAAGGTTTTATTGGCTTCACTTATAGCTATTTGTCTATCTCTTTCGGTTTCTACGTCCCCTACTAAAAGAACATTTCCTCCAGATACTTTTGCTGTAACTGATAAAATTCTATTTTTAAAAACACTATTTCTTAAATTGGAATTAACAAGATCAGTTAATTCTTTATCTGTTGTATCGCCATCTAATGATATAGTAATATTATTTCTTACTTCTTTAACACCACCCACCTTATAGGCTATCTCTTCTGCCTTATTTTTTTCCGCAAGTACATTTACAAAACCTTGCATAGATACTATTCCATTAAAAGATTTAACTTTTATATCTTTTGAACTGATATTCATAGATTTAGCCAATGCTGACCTTATTGTATCTTCAATTAATCCATCATTAATTTTCACCATAATACACAACCTTTCTAAATGTATAATTTTATCACAAACTACAAATGTTGTAATTTTATTGATTATATTATAATAAAGCTATTTATAAATAGTATTCCAAAAGTTTATATTAATATTTTATAAAATTTTATCATGTTATACTACATTGAGTTACAATAGTGTATAATTGTTAGTAGGCTAATGGAGGTGAAATTATGGATATTATAAATATTTTAGTTGCTGCAGTTAAATCTCTAAGCATATGGTCTATATTGGATATAATGGTAGTGACATACATATTTTATAAAGGCTATATGTTAATAAAGGAAACCAGAGCGGAGCAACTTTTAAAAGGTATATTATTAATATTGTTATTAATGCCGGTTAGTAATTTTTTACACCTTACTATGCTTAATTGGATTCTTGAAAGGACCATAACAATTGGAGTTCTATCCATAATTATAATATTTCAACCTGAAATTAGGAGAGCCTTAGAACATCTTGGAAGAACTGCCTTTAATGATGTACATATTTTAGAGAATAAAGAAAAAATGGAAGAAGTTATAACTCAAATAGTGAATGCTGTTTATAATCTTTCAAAAACAAGAACAGGTGCACTTATTGTAATGGAGCAAAGAACAAAACTTGAAGATATAATGAGTACTGGAACTAAAATTGAAGGAATTGTATCTTCTGCCATTTTAGAAAATATATTTGTAGTTAATACACCGCTGCATGATGGCGCAACAATAATTAGAAATGATAGAATACTGGCATCAGGATGTTTTTTGCCTCTTTCTTCTAATTATGATATAAGTAAAAAACTTGGAACAAGACATAGAGCTGCACTTGGAATATCTGAAAATTCTGATGCAATTGTAATTGTAGTTTCTGAGGAGACTGGAGTTGTGTCTCTTGCTATTAACGGAAAATTAACTAGAGGATATACTAAAGATAAATTAAAAGATATTTTAATAAGAATAATTCTTATCAGATTTTCAAAGAATAATTCGTTTAAAGAGAAGGTGAAAATGTGGAGAAGAAAACCAAACAGCAAATAGTAATAAAAATATGTTGCGTAATTGCTGCATTTTGCCTGTGGCTATATATTTCAAATTGGGAAAATCCAATAAAAACCTATAGATTAAGAAATGTTTCTGTAGAATTAATAAATACAGATATATTAACGCAATCTAGACTTACTCTTTCACAAGGCCAAAATTTTAATGTAACATTGACTTTAAGAGGAACAGATTTAGAAGTTATGCGAGCAAGACCAGATGATTTTAAAATAGTAGCAGATATGAGTGAATATGCTGTTAAAAAAGGTGAGAATAGAATACCAGTTCAGATAATTCACTATCCTAGTAATATTAATATAGAAAACACTAATACTATGTGGGTAAATGTAAATTTAGATGATTTACATCAAAAAACTGTGCCCATAAAGGCTAAAATAGAAGGATCACCTAAAGAAGGGTATTATTCTTCAGAAGCAGTAATAAGTCCGGGAGATGCAATAGTGAGTGGACCGGATAAGCTTGTAAATACAGTTAAAAATGTAATAGTAGATGCTAATATATCTGATCTAGATAAAGATGTAGATTTAAGTGTACCATTAGAAGCAGTAGATGATTCAGGTAAAATTGTCAATGGTGTAAAGGTACAGCCTCAAAATGCCAGTGTCACAATTCCTATAAAAAAAGCTAAGTCTGTTGGTGTAAATATAAAAACAACAGGACAACCAATTAGTGGAATTGATATAAAGGAGATAAATCCCGTATATCCAACCATAGATATAATTGGAGATAGTGATAATCTAAGCAAAGTATCGGCGATAGATACAGTTCCTATAGATTTATCTAAAGTAACTGAGAATAAAACTATAAAGGTAAAATTAAATCTCCCTAGTGGTATAAATACAGTTAACGGTGATGAATCTATAGATGTAAAGACAAATGTAGAAGGCATAATACAGAAAATATTTACAGTTAATATTAATTTAATAAATGTTCCACAACAATTTAATGCGTCTTTAGAGCAGAAAAGTACGGATATAACTGTATCAGGAGATAAATCAATTGTAAATTCCATAAAAGATGGAGATATAAAGGCCAATGTAGATTGTTCTTCACTTCAAGAAGGAATTCATAATTTGCAGATTTCTGTGGCACTTCCCAAAGGTGTTGCTAATATTTCGGATAGTCCTAGTAATGTAAATGTAACTGTTAGTAAAAAATAAAAGTAAGACATATAAAAAATATTATCTATTTTAATGTGTCTAAATAAAATTATAAAAGGAATGTTAAACATGTCAATTAGAATTAATAATTTAAGTTTAAATATAGAAGAAGATATATCGCAATTAGAAAAGAAAGCTGCTTCAAAATTAAAGATATCGGAAAAGAATTTTAGGAATTTTAAAATATTAAAAGAATCCATTGATGCTAGAAAAAAAGATAACATAAAATTTAATTATGTAGTAGAAGTTTGTCTAGATAGGGAGAAAAAAATAATTAATAAAATTCATGATAGAGATGTAAGTTTTCAAGAAAAAGATAATAAAGAAGAAATTATTTATGGAGATTTACATTTGGATAACAGACCTGTAATAGTTGGTATGGGACCAGCAGGAATGTTTGCAGCACTGTTGCTAGCGGAAAAAGGTTACAAACCATTAGTTGTAGAAAGAGGGGAAAGTGTAGAAAAAAGAACTAATGCTGTAGAAGAATTTTGGAGAACAGGAAGACTTAACACAGAGTCAAATGTTCAATTTGGAGAAGGGGGAGCAGGTACTTTCTCAGATGGAAAACTTACTACTAGAATTAAGGATAAAAGATGTAATTATGTAATTGATAAATTTATAAGCTTTGGTGCACCAAAAGAAATATCATATATAGGAAAACCTCATATAGGTACAGATATATTAAAGAATGTAGTTAAAAATTTAAGGCAAAAAGTAAAAGAACTTGGTGGAGAGGTCAGGTTTAATAGTAGATTAGAGGATATTAATACTAAAAATGGAAAAATTAGATCGGTAATTATAAATGGAGAAGAAATTAATTGTAATGCTTTAATTTTAGCTATAGGACATAGTTCAAGAGATACTTATGAGATGCTTTATAAAAATAATATTTTTATGGAAGCTAAACCTTTTGCATTGGGAGTGAGGATTGAGCATAAACAGAGCATGATAAATGAAAATCAGTATGGAAAATACGCAGATCATCCTAGATTAAAAACAGCAGATTATAGATTAACTTACACCTCAAATATTACCAATAGATCTGTATATAGTTTTTGTATGTGTCCAGGTGGAGAAGTAGTGGCAGCAGCTTCTGAAGATAATAGGTTAGCTACAAATGGAATGAGCTACTATAAAAGGGATAAAGAAAATGCAAATTCAGCTTTAGTAGTAACAGTAGGGGTAGAAGATTTTCGAAAGGAATGTTATAATTTTAACAACGAGACCTTAAATCAGCACCATCCTCTCCTAGGTATGGAAATGCAAAGATATTATGAAAACAGGGCTTTTATTGCTGGAGGAAGTAACTTTAATGCTCCAATACAGCTTGTAGGAGATTTCTTTAAAGATGAAACCAGTAAGAAAATTGGTAGTGTTATTCCAAGCTATAAGCCTGGATATGAACTCTCTAATTTAAAAGACTGTCTTCCAATTTACATAATAGATACTCTGAAAGAGGGAATACTGAATTTTAATAAAAAGATCCAAGGATTTGGAGATGATAATGCAGTGTTAACTGGTATAGAGACCAGAACTTCAGCTCCTGTGAGAATAATGAGAAAGGATAATCTTGAAAGTGTATCGGTATCAGGACTATTTCCTTGTGGCGAAGGTGCAGGTTTTGCTGGGGGTATAATGTCAGCTGCAGTAGATGGATTAAAGTGTGCTGAAGCCGTAATAAAAAAATATATGCCGCTAGATTGAATTTTCTGAAAAAATCATATTTTTATAAAATATTTGATAAAATAGAAATATAAGTTTGTTAATTTTTAGATTTACAATAAAATCATATAATGTATATAATTAAAATATAATAAACGATTTAAAGAAAATATTTTCTAAATATAAAATCTATTTCTTTAAAAATATCCAATCCCAAATAATTAAGAAGAGGTGCTAAAGTATGATTAAAAGTTTTGAAGAGGTTTTATTAAAAGTCAAAAGTAAGGACATTAAAACGGTATCTGTTGCAGTTGCACAGGATATACCAGTACTGGAAGCTATAAGAGATGCTAAAAAAAATGGTATTGCAGAAGCAATTCTAGTAGGAGACAAAGAGGAAATAACTTCTATCGCACTTAAAATTGGAATGGACATAAATCAGTTTAAAATAATAGATGAACCAGATGTTAAAAAAGCTACGCTAAAAGCCGTAGAAGTTGTTTCACAGGGAAAAGCCGATATGGTTATGAAAGGATTAGTAGATACAGCAACTTTTTTAAGATCAGTACTTAACAAAGAAGTAGGTCTTAGAACTGGGAAACTTATGTCACATGTGGCTGTTTTTGAAACAGAAGCATTTAATAGATTACTATTTTTGACAGATGCAGCATTTAATATGTATCCAACATTAAAAGATAAAATACAGATAATTAATAATGCAGTAAAAGTAGCACATGCTGTAGGAATTGAAGAACCTAAAGTAGCACCTATCTGTGCTGTTGAAGTTGTCAATGAAAATATGCCTGCAACTTTGGATGCAGCTATGCTTTCAAAGATGAGCGATAGAGGACAGTTTAAAGGATGCATAGTTGATGGACCATATGCTTTAGATAATGCTTTAAGTGAAGAAGCAGCAAAACACAAAAATATAAAAGGTACAGTAGCTGGTAAAGCAGATGTTCTTTTATTACCAAATATAGAGACGGCAAATGTTATGTATAAAACTTTAACTTATACAACTAATTCAAAAAATGGCGGTATATTAGTTGGAACTGCAGCCCCAGTTATATTGACATCAAGAGCAGATAGTCATGAAACAAAAATGTATTCAATTGCACTTGCATCATTAGTTGCAGGTCATAAATAAATATAATGGATATCTATAATTAGTATAGTAATTGGATTTATGGAATAAATTAGATTATAAAAGGGGGAAATACAATGTATAAATTATTAATAATCAATCCAGGTTCTACATCAACAAAAATTGGGGTATATGAAGATGAAAATCAAGTTTTGGAGGAAAATCTAAAGCATTCAGCAGAGGAAATAGCTAAATATAATACAATATACGATCAATTCCCATTCAGAAAAGAAGTTATTCTCAATGTATTGAAAGAAAAAAATATAGATATTAGTACTTTAAGTGCAGTAGTTGGTAGAGGTGGATTGTTAAAACCAATAGTTAGTGGTACATATGCAGTCAATGACACAATGCTTGAAGATTTAAAAGTTGGAGTTCAAGGACAGCATGCATCAAATTTAGGCGGTATAATAGCAAATGAAATAGCTAAAGAATTAAATATACCATCTTATATAGTAGACCCTGTTACTGTAGATGAAATGCAGGAAGTAGCAAAAATTTCAGGAATACCAGAAATAAAAAGAAGAAGTATTTTCCATGCACTAAATCAAAAAGCGGTTGCCAAAAGATATGCAAAGGAAAAAGGTGTAAAATACGAGAATTTAAATCTTATTGTTACTCATATGGGTGGTGGAACATCCGTGGGTGCTCACTGCAAGGGAAAAGTAATTGATGTAAATAATGCTCTTACAGGAGAAGGTCCATTTTCACCAGAAAGAAGTGGTGGAGTTCCAGCTGGAGATTTAATTGATATTGCTTACAGCGGAAAAGTAAGTTATGAAGAAATGAAAAAGAAAATAAACGGAAAAGGTGGAGCTGTTGCATATGCTAACACAAATGACTTTAAGGTTGTTGCTGATAAAGCAGATGCAGGAGACAAGGAAGCTAAATTAATATATGATGCATTTATTTATCAAATAGCAAAAGAGATTGGTCAAGATGCCGCAGTATTATCAGGAAAAGTAGATGCAATACTTCTTACAGGTGGAATAGCTTATAATAAGGGAATTACAGGTAAAATAGCAGAGAGAGTTTCATTTATAGCTCCAGTAGTAGTTTATCCAGGAGAAGATGAACTTTTAGCTTTAGCTCAGGGTGCTCTTAGAGTATTAAATGGTGAGGAAAAAGCAAAAGAATACGTATAAAATATAAATATACAGTATTAATTTGCCGATGTTATCTTTAGTTTACAAAACTAAGAATAACATCGGTTATTTTTTACTTTCTTTACATCGTAACAATGTTATGTTACACTAAATTTAAGGAGGGGTACTTATGAAAGAAGAGTTAATTTCTAAAAAAGAACTTTTAGAATCAACGGATATATCTTATGGTCAACTTTATAGATGGAAGAGGAAAAATTTAATTCCTGAAGAATGGTTTATAAAAAAATCTTCTTTTACAGGACAGGAAACTTTTTTCCCTAGGGAGAAAATTCTTGATAGAGTGGAAAAGATAAAAAATATGAAGGATGATACATCTTTAGATGATTTAGCACAAATTTTTTCAACTGAAGTTTCAGATATTAAAATTTCTTATAATGAAATTGTTGAAAAAAATATTATTATGGAGAATGTTGTAGATATATATAAGGATTTTAGTTCAATGAGTTCAGTTTATTCATTTAATGAAATATTGTATATGACCATACTACAAGAATTTTTAATTGAGGGAAGTATTTCAATTGAAGAAAGTAAAAATCTTCTTCAGACTCTGAAGGACAATTATAATAAATATGCAGGAAAAAGCTGTGAAATATTATTTGTAAGAAAAATGGGTGTAGGAATAGCTATTATGTTATCCGCTTCCAATGAAATTTATTTTGAAAAATTATCAAAAATTGTGATGAGAATAAGTATTAATGAGATTATAGAAAAATTAAAATTAAAAATTAAGGAGCTGTTTTAAATGGAAGCTAAACAAGATCTTAAAATATCCGGAGCAGGATCTGCAGGTGGAGGAATATATGATGAAGTTAAAATTAGTGGGTCAGGTAACATTAATGGTGATTTAGAATGTAATACTTTAAAATGCAGCGGTTCAGCAGATATAGAAGGAAATGTGGCAGCAAAGAATATAAAGTTTAGCGGATCTGCTAAAATCAGAGGAAATATTAAAGCAGAAACAATGGATGTTAGCGGGTCAGTGAAAGTTAATGGAAACATGGATACTGATGAAATTAAAGTAAGTGGTGGATCACAAATTATTGGAGATGTAAAAACTAAGAAAATAAAAATATCTGGTACCAGCAGTATTGATGGAAATTTACATGGAGAAGAAATTGATATATCAGGCAGCATAAATATAAAAAAAGACTGTGAAAGTGAAATTTTTAAAGCTTCTGGCAGCATGAATATAGAAGGACTTTTAAATGCAGGAGAAATAAATATAGCTTTGCATGGAAGATGCAGGGCAAAGGAAATTGGAGGAGAAAATATTAGTGTCAGGTTATCTGCTTTTGGAGACTCAATAGTAGCTAAATTTTTAAAATCAATGTTTTCCTATAGAAGAGAACTTATTACTGAAGCTATAGAAGGAGATAATATTTATCTTGAGGGAACTACGGCAAAGATAGTTAGAGGAAACAATGTTGCAATAGGTAAAGGCTGTTATATAGAAATAGTTGAATATAGTGGAGAGATAAAAATTGTAGATGATGGAAAAGTTGAAAAAAAGGTGAAAATATAGGGGCTGTCATTGTGAATTATAATTAATTTTACCTGATTCTTAGAAATCTGTTGTATTATCAATAAGCTAAGTCATAATTATAAATAGGCTATAGAAATATATAATATGGTTAGATTCAGGGGAAAGGTCCTACGGGCAGGTAATAGAACCTATGAATGTTACATCTAAAATTAAAAAGAAAATTATACAGCTAGTTAATCTATTCGATCTACGGTCTAAAAACGTATATTGACATCTATAATTGTTAATTTATTAGTTTGTAAGCTTTTTTCGTAACATAGCGAAGAAAAAGCATCAATAACTCTTAATTTTTAACTCTTAACTAAATAAATTTGATATTTGAACTTTTTTAATTCTCCACTGTTAACTATCAACTTTCAACTGAAAAAAGTGTTTGGAACTTTTCTCCTTTTATCATCTGTCACCTTATAATTGTTTGACGAATATTAATATGATATAATGTTATGCATGAATATTTTTATTATGTAAATTAAATTAAGATTTATTTATAGAGTGAGGTAGAAAATATTATGAGTAGGATGTTTGGTACAGATGGTGTAAGAGGTGTAGCTAACTGTGAATTAACGCCAGAAATTGCATATAATCTTGGAAGAGCTGGTGCTTATGTATTATCAAAGGGATCACATAAACCAAGGATATTAGTGGGAACGGATACGAGAATATCTAAAGACATGTTAGAATCAGCATTGGTATCTGGAATACTTTCTGTAGGTGCAGAGGCGGTATGTGTTGGAGTAATACCTACACCAGCTATAGCCTATCTTACAAGAAAATATAAACTGGATGCTGGAATTGTAATATCAGCTTCTCATAATCCTGTAGAATATAATGGTATAAAGTTTTTTAATTCCCAAGGTTACAAGCTTTCAGATGAATTAGAAGATCAAATACAAAATGTTATAGAAAGTGGATGTGAGGGAATTCCATCACCTTCTGGTGCAAATTTAGGAAGAAAGGTAATAGAGGATTCGGCATTGGAGGATTATGTAGCATTTGCCAAAAGCACAATTAATTGTGATCTTAAAGGAATGAAAATAGCTTTAGATTGTGCTAATGGAGCTAGTTATAAGAGTGCGGTTAAAACTTTTAGAGATCTTGGTGCGGAAATCGTTGTAATAAATAATGATCCTGATGGTATAAACATAAATAAATGCTGTGGATCTACTCATCCTGAGGAACTAATGGAATATGTAGTAAAAAAGAAATGTGATTTAGGTTTGGCTTTTGATGGAGATGCAGATAGATGCCTTGCTGTAGATGAAAGAGGTAACCTCATAGACGGTGATTTTATAATGGCTATATGTGGTAAATATTTAAAAGATAAAGGAAAATTAAATGAAAATGTAGTTGTTGTAACTGTAATGAGTAATATGGGACTTTTTATTGCACTTGATAAAGAAAATATAAATACAGTTAAGACAAAAGTTGGAGATAGATATGTATTAGAGGAGATGCTGAAACAGGGTTACAAGCTTGGTGGTGAACAATCAGGCCATATAATATTCCTTGATTATAATACTACTGGAGATGGACTAGTTACCGGGCTTCAATTATCATCTATAATAAAAAATAGCAATAATACACTGTCACAGCTTGCCGGTATGATGAAAAAATTACCTCAAGTATTAGCAAATGCTACTATACCTAATAGTAAAAAGAACATATACAAAGAGGATGAAGAAATTATACAGGAAATAAAAAAAATAGAAGAAAAGCTTCAGGATAAAGGAAGGGTTTTAATCAGACCTTCTGGAACTGAGCCTTTAGTGAGAGTAATGCTTGAAGGAGAAAATCAAGTAGAACTTGATACCATGGCACATTCCTTGGCAAATCTCATAGAAGAAAAGGCTAAAGAGGCTATATTTGAGAGTTAAGGGTTAATTCAATAAAATATATTTACTTAGAAAGTCTTAATGAATGTAAAAATTATAATTTTCATTAAGGCTTTTTTGTTACAAATAATGGCAAATGTGTATTGAAAGATTTAAATAAATAAGATATAATTATGTTCGAGAGTAAAATTATGCAAACTTTGAGTATAATATATTTTAGGAGGTAGGACTATGACAAAAAAATTATCTTTAGACCTAACTAAATTAGATTCTTTTTTAAATGAAAATGAGATTACATATCTTCAGCCAATGGTTACAGAGGCACATAATATGCTTCACAGTAAGACTGGCCAAGGAAACGATTTCTTAGGATGGATTGACCTTCCGGTAGATTATAACAAAGAAGAATTTGAAAGGATAAAAAAATCTGCAGAAAAAATAAGAAATGATTCAGATGTACTTATAGTAATTGGAATTGGTGGATCATATCTTGGGGCAAGAGCTGCTATAGAAACTTTATCACATACTTTTTATAATACTATTTCAAAGGATAAGAGAAAATCACCAAATGTATTTTTTGTAGGAAATAATATAAGTTCTACTTATATGGTGGATTTATTGGAAACGATTGAAGGAAAGGATATTTCAGTTAATGTTATATCAAAATCAGGTACTACTACTGAACCTGCTATAGCATTTAGAATCTTTAAAGATTATCTTGAAAAGAAATATGGTAAGAATGGTGCTAAAGAAAGAATATATGCTACTACTGATAAAGAAAAGGGTGCTTTAAAATCTTTAGCAGATGCAGAAGGTTATGAAACTTTTGTTATTCCAGATGATGTTGGAGGAAGATTTAGTGTATTAACACCCGTTGGGCTTTTGCCAATTGCAACTGCAGGTATTAATATAGATGAACTTATGAAAGGTGCAGCAGCTGGAAGAGAAGCATACAGTTCTCCTAAATTAGAAGAAAATGATGCTTATAGATATGCAGCAGCTAGAAATGCCCTATATAGAAAAGGTAAGACAACAGAAATACTTGTTAATTATGAACCAAGTTTACATTATTTTGGTGAATGGTGGAAGCAATTATATGGTGAAAGTGAAGGAAAAGATGGTAAGGGAATATTCCCAGCAGCAGTTGACTTTTCAACAGACCTTCATTCTATGGGACAATATATTCAACAGGGAATGAGAAATATATATGAAACTGTAATTAATGTAGAAACTCCTAGAAAAAATATTATTATTGAGAAAAGTGATGAGAATATCGATGGTTTGAATTTCTTAGCAGGTCAGACTATGGATTATGTAAATAAAAGAGCATTTGAGGGAACAGTTTTAGCTCATAATGATGGAGGAGTACCAAATATTGTGGTTAATGTGCCAGAATTGACTGATTATTATTTTGGATACTTACTATATTTCTTTGAAAAATCTTGTGGGGTCAGTGGGTATTTGTTAGGAATAAATCCATTTGATCAACCAGGAGTTGAAGAATATAAGAAAAATATGTTTGCTCTTCTTGGAAAACCAGGTTATGAATCTAAAAAAGAAGAACTGGAGAAAAGGTTAGGTAAGTAATAAAGACAAATTCTGCTGATAGTGCTACCATCAGAGGATTTTGTTAAAATAATATTATATAAATTTTAACAATAAATCAGGAAGCTTAGTTGAATTATGTTTTACTGTATAGAAAATAACTAAGATTTCTGATTTTTATTTTTAAAAATTAATTAGATGGCAAAAGATTAAATTCTCATTATTAGGAGGAAATAAATATTATGGAAAAATTAATTAATACTGTACTCCATTTTGACAAATACCTAAATATAATTATTCAAAATTATGGTTCTTGGACTTACGTTTTACTTTTCTTAATTATATTTTGTGAAACGGGATTAGTGGTTACTCCTTTTTTACCAGGAGATTCTTTGATTTTTGCAACAGGGGCACTGGCAGCAAGAGGATCCCTTAGTATAATAACACTCTATATCATATTTTTAGCGGCTGCGATAATTGGAGATACTGTCAATTATCATATTGGTAAAAAAATAGGTATAAAGATTTTTGAAAGGGAAGATTTAAAATACATAAATAAAGAGCATCTTAAAAAAGCAGAAAGCTTTTATAAAAAACATGGTTCTATGACTATAGTATTGGGAAGATTTATACCTATAATAAGGACATTCGTGCCTTTTGTAGCAGGTATTGGAGAAATGCATTATTCTAAATTTATAGTTTATAATATATTGGGGGGATCTTTATGGGTATCTCTATTCTTAATAGGTGGATATTTCTTTGGAAATTTGCCAATAGTAGAAGAGAATTTTTCTTATGTAGTCATAAGTATTATAGCAATATCAATTATTCCCGCAATTATTGCATTTATCAGAGAGAAGAAAAATAGTAAAACTCAAGTGTTAGATATGATGGAAGAATAGATCTAATATTTTAATTAAAACATGAAGAATTTATTATATTAAATTCTTCATGCTTTTTTATTTTAAAATTATCAGTTTATTATAAAAATAAGTAAATGAATTTTATATATAATTAATTATATATTCCCATAAAATCACGAATATAGTAAAATTAAATATATGTTATATTATGTTGAATTTAATTAATAAAATACATAATATAAAGAAATTAAGGAGGTGGTTAAATGTGGAAAAGCATGATGAAAATTTATGGAAAGCATTTACTGGAAAAACCGAATCTTTAAATTTAAAAAATGAAGTTAAATATAAATTGATGTTAGAAGCAGTTAATGATATTATGTGGGAATGGAATATAGAAAATAATAAACTTAATATGTTTGGTAATTATAAATTTATTATTGATTTTGATGCGAAGGGTATAAATAGTATAAATGAATTCATAAATAAGATAGTTTGTTTAGAATATAGGGATAAAGTCAGATCAGATTTACAATCATATTTAAAGGGTAAATCTATATATTTTCAGAGTGAATTTAAAATACATACAAAAAATAATGAGGAAAAATGGATTTTTATGAGAGGAAAAGCATTGAAGAGTCCCTCTGGAAAACCAATTTGGATGGCTGGGTCAATAGCAGATACTACACAAAGAAAATTGGTGGAAGAACGTATTGAATATTTGGCATACCATGATTTATTGACTAGATTACCAAATAATATTTATTTGTCTTCAAAGTTAAAAAAAGTTATGGAAAGTGAACAAGGTGCTATTATTTTTATTGGAATAGATAATTTCAAAAATATAAATGATACTTTAGGCCACGATTATGGAGATCTATTATTAATATTATGTTCAGAACTAATTCAATCCTTAATTGTGGATAAGGGAATGGTAGCACGATTTTGTGGAGATATATTTTCAATAATTTTATATAATACAAAAGAAAAAGAAGTATTGAAAAATATATGTGATGAAATAATTAATATATTTAAAAATCCCTTTGAGCTTAAAGATATTCAAGTATATTGTACTGTAAGTATTGGAATTGCTATTTTCCCCGATGATGGAAAGACAGTAAATGAAATATTAAAAAATGCAGATACAGCTATGCATAATTCAAAGGCTATGGGTAAAAATAATTACTCATTTTATGATGAAAAAATAGCTAAAAAGATTATAAGAAGAAGTAATATAGAAAATGGACTTAGAGAAGCTATAGAGAATAATGAATTACAATTATATTATCAGCCACAAATAGATATAAAAAATAATAAAATAAAAGGTCTAGAAGTTCTTTTAAGGTGGATATCACCTAAATTAGGTTTTGTTTCTCCAGATGAATTCATACCTATAGCAGAAGAAACTGGATTAATAGTAAAAATAGGTGCCTGGGTGCTTAAAAATGCTTGTGATCAATGTAAAAAATGGATTCATAAAGGATATGAATTTCAGACAATTTCTGTAAATATTTCTCCTGTACAAATTAATAAAAGCCACTTTTTAGATCTCATAAATAATGTAATAACTAAAAATGGTCTGAAACCTAAAGTTTTAGAATTGGAAATAACAGAGGGAACTTTAATTAAGTCAATTAAAGAAGATGCTGAATTATTAAATAGAATTATAGATACAGGGGTTAGAATTTCAATAGATGATTTTGGAAAAGGGTATTCATCTTTGAATTATTTAACTGCACTTCCTATAAGTACATTGAAGATTGATAAATCTTTTATAGATAGTATTAATAAAGATAGTAAATATAGAGCTATAGTTAGCTGTATAATCAGACTTGCAAAGGATTTAAAATATAGCGTTATTGCTGAAGGAGTAGAGAAAAGTGATCAGAAAGAATTATTAGAAGCCATGGGATGCAACTATATACAAGGTTATTATTATAGCAAACCATTGCCAGAAAAAGAATTTGAAAAACTATTTATTACTAATAATTTCAGTTAAACAAATATACAATAGACCAGCTAGTAAAAGTCAATAGAAATTAAAAAAATAATTTATGAGTAAAAATTTGCATAGCAAATAATCCATTGAAAAACACGAACAATGGAATTAATTGTAAGATGATTAGTCTTTAAGTTTT
>Ga0334882_1001396_pt1 | contig 29097 bp, 24 predicted proteins | sample GraSluR1_MG_5_FD_207226 | JGI IMG/M metagenome (GOLD analysis project Ga0334882, IMG submission 207226) | Sludge microbial communities from methane-producing bioreactor in Wageningen University, Netherlands - Granular Sludge_15_04-R1 | ecosystem: Engineered > Bioreactor > Anaerobic >...
AAAAACCTTCAGAACAACAAAAGGATTCCTAAGAAGAATAAAACTACAAAAATTAAGATGGACCAAAAGAAACGTACTAAATATAAAATAAATAATTATCCATCAGCAGGATTTTAGACAGTGCCTTAAAATAGCTATATAAATAATTTAAATAGAATATAAGTCTTTGTTTGATTATTACGTGTGAAATTATTAAAAAAAGGTAGGATTTATATTATAATCAAAAGTAAAAAGAATTATTGGAAATTAATTCTTTTTGAAATATTTTGAGGTAAGGTTAATTTTCTAAATGGCATGTTTTTATTATCATAGTTTAATTTTTCAATTAACTCATCAATATTCATATCTATTTTTTCACCAGTTTCACGAACTGTTACTTGGAATTTATTAGATTCTATTTCATTATCCCCAACAACAAAAATATATGGAATCCATTCAGTAGATGCATTTCTGATTTTTTTACCTACACTTTCATCACGATCATCTAAATCTGCACGTATATTTTGTGAAGAAAGTTTTTCGACTAATTCTTTTCCATATTCAACATGTTTTTCACCAACAGTTAATACTCTAGCTTGTATTGGACTAAGCCATGTTGGAAGCATTGGTGCTTTATCCTCTAATTCAATAGCTGTTTTTTCAAGTAAACTACAAATCACTCTTTCTACACTACCAGTAGGACTACAATGTAAAATTACAGGATGATGTTCTTTTTCATCTTCACCTAAGTAAGTTATATTAAATCTTTTACCACTTTCAACATCAATTTGAACTGTAGGGTTTTCAATTGGACGACCTAAATAATCAATAGCTGCAAAATCAATTTTACAAGTCCAATAATGTTTTCTCTCAGGTAATATTTCAAATAATAATGGTTTATTGATTTTTTTAGCTATTTTATACATCCACTCTTTATATTTATCATAGAAATCTTTTGTAGCTCTGAAAATGATTTCATAATCAACATTTAGATCAATTCCTGTTTGAATACACATATCTACTTGTTTTTCAAATTCTTCTAAAGATTGATCTAAATCTGTACAAAAACTGTGCATGTCAGGCATAGTAAATCCCCTAAGTCTTTTAAGACCTACTACTTCACCTCTTTTTTCAAATCTAAAACTATATGTAGATAATTCATATAATTTAGCAGGTAAATTTCTCCATGTTAAAAATGATTCCTCCATTACCCTAAATGCACCAAAACAACATGCAAATCTCAACATTAAATTCTTTTTAGTATCAGTTCTATACTGTCTTTCACCAAATTTAGCTGCATGTTCTCTTATAGAATCATTATCTAAATCATAAAAAATAGGTGTTTCAATAGGCATGGCTCCTTGATTTGAAACTAAATCATAAACATAATCTGCTAATAAATCCCGAATTATTCTACCTTTAGGATACCATTTAAGATTTCCAATGTCTGATGCAAGCTCATAATCACATATTTCCTTTTCTCTCATTAGTTTAACATGTGGTGGTTCTCCTCCATCACTTTCACCTTCACCTAATTCATGGTAAACTAATTTTTCTAAATTACTTCCATTATAATCAAATTCAGAAGTTTCACTTAATTTTGAATCATTTAAAATGTACCAATCAGATTTTAATGATTCTGAATTATCTTCTTCAATTTCATCAGCTGTAATTGTTCTTGATAATTCAGATAATGGGTGGCCTTTACATGATATTTCAAATGATTTATACCAACCAAATGGTACTCTAAAAACATCATTTCCTTCTTCATTAATAGCTGTTTCTACACCTTTTAAAATTTTAATAGCTATTTTTGGAGAGCTAAGTGATGAAGATAAATGTGCATAAGGATATAAAATAATATTTTCTGCTTTTACTTGATTATTAGTTTTTTTTACTTCTTCAACTAAATTTTTAATAATTAATTCTGGGTTTTTTTCATCTTCTTTTTCAACTGCTGTAAATACTATTAAGGATTCTTCAAAAAATCCATCTTTTTTAGCTTCATCAATTTCTTCTGCAATAGGGGTTTTATTTTTTACTTTGTATTTTATATAGTCAGAATGAATAAGTAATACTCTCATTAAATCACCATTTTAATTATTTTTATTTTTATTCGAGATACTATTTAATTTTTTCATTTGCATCATAAATCTTTCATTATAGTTTTTAGCTATATCTTCATATTGATTCCAAACTCCTATAGAAGTATTAGGAATTATATCTTTTTTGTTTTTTGAGAATTTACTATAAATGTGCAATAACTCATTTTCATCCCTTATGATCATTTTAACCTGAGGAATATCATCAGTTTTAATAAAAACATTATTTTGATTAAAATAATTTGAAATTTCCACTTTTTTATTACCAACATAGCATTTGGGCGATGCTAAAACATTTATACTAATTTTACTTTTTTTATTAAAAATTTCATTTAATCTTTCAATTTCTCCTTTGAATAAAAATCCAATTCTTAAGTTTATAGATTTTTTAGATCTTGAAATAATTTCTAATTCTTTATTAATTATTTTTTCTTCACCATGAATTAACCACATTGGTGCTTGAACTTGAGAAATTTGATCTTCATATATTTCATTTAATTCTAATTCTAATTGATTTAATTTATAAATTAAATCTTTTTTTTCTCTTTTAAATACTTCTTTTGGAGGAATAACAGAATACTTTATAGGTCTACTTCTTTCTATTTCTATAAAATTTTTCTCATGTAAACTTTTCAAAACATCATAAACTTTAGACCTAGGTACCTTAGAATGTTCACTAATTTCAATAGCTTTGCCAGATACTAAATAATTAAGTGTAAGATAAACAATAGATTCATATGTTGTTAGTCCCAACTTCTTTAATGTTTCAATGTTTTTATTTTCCATATTTACATAATTGTAAATTTAAATATATAATTGTTACTTTTTACCCTAAAAAAGTTACAAAATATTTAAATATTTTAAATAATATATAGTAGTTTGGAGATGATTTTATGTCAAATGATAAATTAGATATGTTTTGTTATCAATGCTCACAAACTGCAAGAGGTACAGGATGTACCATCCAAGGAGTTTGTGGTAAACAGCCAACTGTTGCGAGATTACAAGATAATTTAATATACGCAATGAAGGGAATAAGTGCATACAACAAAAATGCAAATAACTTAGGTTCAAAAAATGCTGAAGTAGATGAGTTTTTAACCAAAGGATTGTTTACAACCCTTACTAATGTAAACTTCGATGCTGAAGATTTAGTAAAATTAGCTTTAGAAGCTGGAGAAACTAATGTAAAAGTTATGAAAATGCTTAAAGAAGCTAATATTGAGCATTATGGTGAGCCAACCCCTACTGAAGTAGAAGTAGGATCCAAAAAAGGTCCAGGTATACTTGTAACAGGACATGATTTTAAAGCTTTAGAAGAATTATTAAAACAAACTGAAGGTACTGGAATTAATGTCTACACTCACAGTGAAATGTTACCAGCACATGGATATCCTGAACTTAAAAAATATAAACATCTTGTAGGTCAACTTGGAGGACCATGGTTTGATCAAAAAGAAATATTTGCTAAGTACAATGTAGCTATTTTAGCAACAACTAACTGTATTCTATTACCAAAAGATGAATACAAAGATAGAGTTTTTACAATGGATGTTGTTAAAGTACCAGATGCTCCTCAAATCCAAAACCATGAATATGGCCCTTTAATTGATAAAGCATTAGAACTTGGAGATTTAGAAGACGAAACAAAAACTACTGTTACAACTGGTTTTGGTGTTAAAGTAATATTATCTCTTGCAGATAAAATTAAAGAATTAGTTTCAAATGGTAAAATTAGAAGATTCTTTGTAGTAGGAGGATGTGATTCACCTCACCCAAAAGCTACCTATTACAGAGAATTTGTTGAAAACTTACCATCCGATACAGTAGTATTAACACTTGCATGTGGTAAATTCAGATTTAATGATTTAGATTTAGGAGATATTGAAGGTGTTCCACGATTAATCGATATAGGGCAGTGTAATGATGCAATAGTAGCAGTTGATGTTGCACTTGCATTATGTGACTTGTTTGATATGGAATTAAATGAATTACCATTAACAATTGTTTTAAGTTGGATGGAACAAAAAGCTGTAGCTATTTTATGGAGTTTATTATATCTTGGAAAAACTGATATGTTACTTGGCCCAATTTTACCAGCATGGGCAAATGACGATATTCTTAAAGTGCTTGTAGAAAACTACAATTTAACACCACTTGGAGATCCAAAAGAAGATATTGCAAGAATAATGAAAGATGATGGCGAGCAAAAAGATGGAAAAAAAGTTGGAATAATTTCTAAAATTGAAAAGAAAATATTAAACAAATAACTGAGATAAAAATATGGGAGATCTTTTAAATAAATCATTGAACATAGAAAAATTAGTAGACTATCAAAAAGATACTGTTGTAAGCCGAGAAATAATAAAAAAAGAGCTAGGTACAGTAACAATATTTGCATTTGATAAAGGACAAGGTTTAAGTGAACACAGTGCACCATTTGATGCACTTGTTCAAATTATTGATGGTGAAGCAGAGATTACCATTTCAGGAGAAAAAAACATAGTATCCAAAGGTGAAATGATTATAATGGCTGCAAACGAACCCCATGCATTACAAGCTGTCAATAAACCTTATAAAATGATTTTAACAATGATAAAATCAGATTAAATATCTTAAAAATGCTAATTATATCAAATTAGCATTAAATTCTTTTTTTTATAAATTAAGCTAGTTTTACTTAGATGAAAATTACATGAAATATTTTTGAGACCATCTAATTTTTTAATAATTTAAAAGGTTTTTAAACTTTTTCTATTATTTCTTTGAAAATTGAATCTAATGGCAAATATACTATCAATGATATTAAAAAGATTATATCAGATAAATTTGGTGTTAATTATAGTTATAAACAAGTATGGGTCATTGTAAGGAAAAAATTTGGTTTAAATTACACAAAAAATTTTTCTAATTATGATTCTAAACCAGATACAGCTAGGGAAGATTTAAAAAAAACCTTGAAGAAGTAAATTTAGATGAAGATTTAATAGGTTTTTTAGACACTACTGGTGGTCAAAATTATCCTAATACCATAAGAACTCTTCATGAACCAGGAACAAAAAATATAGTTGTTAAAAACCATAAAAAAATAAAAATTAATGCAACGGGTTTCCAAGGAATCAATTGCACATCAATTTTAGAAATCACACCAAATACAAGATCATTAGAATTTGCAAAAATATTTATAAAAATCAGGATTAGCCAATTTAAAAGATATTAAAAACATTAATGAACTAATGAACATTCTATCTCATAATAAACTTGAAGACAAGAACATAATCACTTATTTAAAAAGAACACAACCCAATCAAGAAAATACTATAGAATACATAAACAATATTTTCTATGATGATAAAAACAATTATAATCAAGCAATAGGAAAAAATAAACGATATCTAAATAAAATAAATACAACAACAAAAAATTTAATCGAAGAAAGAAAAAAAATTGTATTAAAACAAATATTAATTGAAAATAATATAAAAGAAAAATTACGAACTGAAAAAACAATAAATATAGTCTTAGATAATTATACTGCATCATGCATACCTTATTAAAGATATAGCAGAAATTTTAAATATAAATTTAATATATTTACCGAGTAATTCTCCAGAATTAAATCCTATTGAAGATTACAAACCCCATAAGACTATTTCACAGAAAAAGAATACTAAAATCCAATATACAACTACTTAAAAAGGTATCATTGATTATAGTAAAAGGTTATAACCAAATTAAAGAATATTTCCAAGCCTCATAAATTATCACGAGACTGTAAATTTTTGGTGGGTTTTTGAGAAATTTTTGAAAATCGAATTTTTTTTAAAACCGATAATTAATGGATTAAATGGACTATAATTTTATATTTCTGATTGAATTTACAAGTTCGTTATATTAAAATTATAATTTTACTATTTTAAATAATTTAAACAGTAATATTTAAATAAAAAGAAGGACAGATAATTCTTTATGAAAACAAAAAACATATCTGCCCTTAATTGTAATTTGAATGTTGAACAACTTAAACTTTTCGATTTTGGTGGTGATGAACCAGCACCATTGACACATGTAAAAAGAACTTTAGGATATGTGTCTAATTTAGAAATTAATTCTGATACTGTTGTTTTAGATGAAAATAACGTTTTTAAATATGTTAATCCCATATGCCCTAAATGTGGTTCTAAATATTTAAAAAATAATGGTGTTAAATCAAAAAATAAATTAAATGATCGTGGTTTAGGGTTTAATTTTAAAGTTCAGTTATATAAATGTAAAGAATGTGGTCGTAACTTTACTACTGAAGTGAAATCTTTATTAATGGAAAATAAACATTTTGTTGAAGGAATAAGATCATTAATACCTTCATTATTATCTGAAGGGATATGAATCATTACGTAAAAACAGCTAAAAAAATTGAAATATCATTGGGAATTAAAATATCTCACCAATCCGTCCGTAATTGGATTGTGGAATATGCAAAGGATCAAAATATTGAAATAAATGAAGAAAAATCATTAATAAAAAACAAATCCAGCCCATATAGTGGATATTATGTTTATGATGAGGAATATCTTAAAATAAATAGTAAAAAACACTACAGATTAATATTATATGACCATATAAATAATATTCCCGTAGGTGAACAAATAGTTCCTAATTTAAAATCAAAAACAATAACAGAATTCATAGAAACAATCACAGAAGGTCAAAAATTAATATCAATAACCACAGACTTAAACCCAGCATACAATAAAATAATGAAAAAACTAAAAGTAAAACACCAATTATGCCACTTTCACTTAATGAAAAACATAAACGACATCATACGAATCAATAACTTCAAAAGAAAACTAACAAAAGAACAATACACCTTTTTAAAAGAAAAATCAAAAGAATTAAAACAAATATTCAACAACACATCCATCGATGAAATAAAACAAACCATAAACAAGTTTAATAAATTATCTGACTACTTACCTAAAGAATTTATAAAAATAACCACCAACCATTTAAAGAAAAACCTATATAAATACTTAGAATACATAACTGATTATAATATCCCTAAAACTTCTAACAATATGGAAAATTATTATAGACAAACCGACCCCGAACATATAAAGAAAATATACAACGAATAAAGGAATACTAGCTTATTTAACTCATAAAATAGCATACTGGACAGGAAAATTTGGAAACAACTAACCCACCAAAACTTTACAACCTCAAATTATCACATAAATTATATAATGAATGTCATATATAAATTAATTATTTAATGGAGGTTTATAATTGATATTATGATATTTAAAAAGAAGATATTGAAAATATTAATAGTAATATTTGTATTACTATTAGGTATAAATACTGTAAGTGCTGAAGGAAACTTCACAGATTTACAAAATACAATAGACAACAATCAAAATAATGTTGATTTAGATAAAGATTATACATTTAATAATAATGTTGACACTGCTTATGTAGATGGTGTTACTGTAAATTATGATAATTATGTTCTTGATGGTAAGGGATACACCATAAATGGTAATAATGAAGCAAGAATATTTCAAATAACTGGTGAAAATGTAACAATAAAAAATGTGAATTTAATAAACGGAAAAACAACAAATAATGGAGGAGCAATATACACACAAACAAACAACTTAAAAATAATAAATACCACCTTCACAAATAACGTCGCAAATTTTGGTGGTGCAATACGTGCAAATGATGTAACTGTTACTGGTTCTAATTTCATAGACAACACCGTAAACCAGAATGGTGGTGCAATATTTGCAGCAGGTAATGTAACTGTTATTGGTTCTAATTTCACAGACAACACCGCACAAGACAGAGGTGGTGCAATAAATGCAAATAATGTAACTGTTATTGGTTCTAATTTCACAGGCAACACCGCACAAGATGGTGGTGCAATATATGAAAATAATAATGTAAAAGTTACTGGTTCTAATTTCACAAACAACATCGCAAGAAGATGGGGTGGTGCAATAATTGCGCTCAATGTAAATGTTACTGGTTCTAATTTCACAGGCAACACCGCACAAGAATATGGTGGTGCAATACGTGCAAATAATGTAAAAGTTACTGGTTCTAATTTCACAGACAACACCGCACAAGATGGTGGCGCAATATATACACTTGATGTAAATGTTACTGGTTCTAATTTCACAGGCAACACCGCAACATACAGTGGTGGTGGTGCAATACGTGCAAATAATGCAAATGTTACTGGTTCTAATTTCACAGGCAACACCGCAACATACTGGGGTGGTGGTGCAATATATGCAGGTAATGTAAATGTTACTGGTTCTAATTTCACAGGCAACACCGCAACATACTGGGGTGGTGCAATAAATGCAGGTAATGTAAATGTTACTGGTTCTAATTTCACAGGCAACACCGCACAAGAATATGGTGGTGCAATAAATGCAATAAATGCAAATGTTACTGGTTCTAATTTCATAAATAACACCGCAAATGATAGGGGTGGTGCAATATATACAGGTAATGTAAATGTTACTGGTTCTAATTTCACAAATAACACTGCAAATTATGGTGGTGCAATATATACAGGTAATGTAAATGTTACTGGTTCTAATTTCACAAACAACACCGCACAAGAATATGGTGGTGCAATAAATGCATATAATGATGTAAATGTTATTGGTTCTAATTTCACAAATAACATCGCAAACCAGGCTGGTGGTGCAATAAATGCAAATAATGATGTAAATGTTATTGGTTCTAATTTCACAAATAACACCGCAAATTATGGTGGTGGTGCAATACGTGCAAATAATGTAAATGTTACTGGTTCTAATTTCACAAATAACACCGCAAATTATGATGGTGGTGCAATAAATGCAAATAATAATGTAAATGTTGCTAGTTCTAATTTCACAAATAACACCGCACAAGAATATGGTGGTGCAATAAATGCAAATTATTATATAAATGTTGCTGGTTCTAATTTCATAAATAACACCGCAAATGAGGGTGGTGCAATAAATGCATATAATGATGTAAATGTTATTGGTTCTAATTTCACAAATAATATCGCAAAAGATGGTGGTGCAATACGTGCAGATAATGTAAATGTTACTGGTTCTAATTTCACAAATAACACCGCACAAGAATATGGTGGTGCAATACGCGCAGATAATGTAAATGTTACTGGTTCTAATTTCACAAATAACAGTGCAACAAACTGGGGTGGTGCAATAGATGCAGTTGATGTAAATGTTACTGGTTCTACTTTCATAAATAACAGTGCAAATGATGGTGGTGCAATAGATACAGATAATGTAAATATTACTAGTTCTACTTTCATAAATAATAGTGCAAATGATGGTGGTGCAATATATGCAGGTAATGTAAATGTTACTGGTTCTAATTTCACAGGTAACACCGCAACAAACTGGGGTGGTGCAATAGGTGCAGGTAATGTAAATGTTACTGGTTCTACTTTCATAAATAACAGTGCAAATTATGGTGGTGCAATCTATAATTATAATGGCGTCGTGAGTGGTTCTTCTTTTAATAGTAATGATGCTATTTATGGTGTTGTAATATTTAATCAAGATCAGTTAAATCTCATTAATAATGATTTTAATAGTTCTAATATTGGATACTTAATATATAACAATGGTTCATTGTTTTTAGAAAATAATACCATGTTTAACAGTTTAAATAAAGCTAAAATTTATAATAATGATACTATTAATAGTATTGTTTATTTAAATATTATGGGTAATTCTACTTTGTATGCTGTTTATAATGTTAGTGTTATTTTAAATGCTACTTTAACAGATGATATGAGTAATATTATCGTAGGTCAAAATATAACATTAAAAAATAATATACTCGGATTTATTAACTTAAGTAACTATATTAATGGAATATACCAAATCAACTATACACCAAACAGTGTAGGATCTTATATAATTAATGGATCATACAATGGAGGAAACAACCTTACTATAAATACAGGAATACTAACAGTTCAATCTACCCCATTATTAAATGTTACTGTAGATAATGTAGTTTATGGTGAAGATGTTGTTGTTTATGTTAATTTAACTGGTATTAATGGTGTTGGTTTAAATGGAACAGTAATTATAACTGTAAATGGTAAAAACTATAATGTAACAATTACTAATGGTAAAGGAAACATTATAATTGATAAATTACCAGCAAATACATATACTCTTAATGCTACATACTCTGGAAGTCAAAATTACACAAGCACTAATGATACTGTGCAATTTGAAGTTAGTAAAGCAAATAGCTCTATTAATGTTACTGTAGATAATGTAGTTTATGGTGAAGATATTGTTGTTTATGTTAATTTAACTAGTAATGGTGTTGGTTTAAATGAAACAGTAATTATAACTGTAAATGGTAAAAACTATACTGTAACAATTACTAATGGTAAAGGAAACATTATAATTGATAAATTACCAGCAAATACATATACTCTTAATGCTACATACAATGGAAGTCAAAATTACACAAAAACTAATGATACTGTGCAATTTGAAGTTAGTAAAGCAAATAGCTCTATTAATGTTACTGTAGATAATGTAGTTTATGGTGAAGATTTAATTATTGATTTTAATGTTACTAATGGTGTAAGTGGTAATGTAACAGTCATTATCAAAAATATAGATGATGATATTGTTTATGAAAAAACATACAATCTAACAGATAATATCATTATTACAGGTTTAGATGCTGGTAATTATACTTTAATCGTAAGTTATAATGGCGATAGTAATCATATTGGTTCTAATAATACTACAACTTTTGTTGTAGATAAAATTGATACAATTATCGATGCAGATAATATTATCATGTTTTATCGTGATGGAACAAGATATATTGCAATTTTAACTGATATTAATGGTAATCCTTTAGCTAATCAAACAATTTATATTACTGTAAATGGAGTAACATATACAAAAGTCACTAATGAAAATGGGACAGCTTATTTAACCATTAATTTAATTCCTGGTGATTATATTGTAGGTGCTTACTTTAATGGAACTAATAATTATGGTAATGCAACTTTAAATACTAATTTAACTGTTTTTTCAACTATTATTTCAAAAGATTTAGTTAAATACTATCGTAATGAATCACAATATCATGTGACTATTGTTGATAAAAATGGTAATCCCTTAGCTAATGTGACTGTTAGTTTTAATATTAATGGAGTATTTTATACTAGAACTACTAATAATAGTGGGGTAGCTACATTGAATATTAATTTACTTCCTGGGGATTATATTGTTACTGTAAATTATGATGATTTAAATATAAGTAATAATGTTACTGTTTTATCAACAATTAGTGGTGAAGATATAGTTAAATATTATAAAAATGATACACAATATCATGTTACTGTTTTAGATGGTCAGGGAAATCCTTTAGCTAATTCCACTGTTAGTTTTAATATTAATGGAGTGTTTTATACTCGAACTACTGATTCTAATGGTGTTGCTACTTTAAGTATTAATCTTAATCCTGGTGATTATATTATTACTGCAACAGGAACTGATGGTTTAAAAGTAAGTAATTCTATTAAAGTTTTATCAACAATTATTGGTGAGGATATAGTTAAAGATTATAAAAATGATACACAATATCATGTTACTGTTTTAGATGGTCAAGGTAATCCTTTAGCTAATTCTACTGTTAGTTTTAATATTAATGGAGTGTTTTATACTCGTATTACTGATTCTAATGGTGTTGCTACTTTAAGTATTAATCTTAATCCTGGTGATTATATTATTACTGCAACAGGAGCTGATAGTCTAAAAGTAAGTAATTCTATTAAAGTTTTATAAACAATTAGTGATGTGATAAAAGTAGGATAATATAATTAAATTCTACTTATTTTTTTTATTTTTATTATTAGTAGATGATTCATCTAATATTTTAAGTGGTTCTGTAACTGCATGTTTATCAAATTCTAAAAATAATATTTTGCTTAATTTTATTATTATAATTTTATCTTTATTTATGTTGGTATTGAGTGATTTATATTCATAATTAAATGATGTTTCAAAATTTTTAACTCATTTTTTCAAAACTCTTGCATTTTAAATAAATTGTTTATATGAGATGTTAGATTTTTAGGAAATTTTTGAATATGCTCTGTTCTTTTTTTGTTTAGTAAGTCTTGGCCATAATTCTTATTTTAGGTTAATTTTATATATTAGGTTTTACTACATTTATTTAAGGGAGTGTTTATTTTTTAGGGTGTTTTTTTATGGTTTTAGTTAAGTCTAATATTGAACAGAAAGAATGAGGTTTTGTTAATCAGTTTTATGATATTCCAAAGAATCATATTGTTCGTTTTGTTGATGATTCTATTGATGATGATTTGGATAAGAAGCCCTGGTAGGGCTATTTTTTCCTAAAATTCTTTTAAAGATTGTTGTTTATGGTAAGATTGATTGTGTGAATTCTATTGAGTTTTTAGAAGACATAGTTAAGAATCATCGTCATTATCAGTTTTTTAGCTGAGTGTTTAAAACCTTCTGCTCGTACTATTCGCCGTTAAGGAAGAATATAGTTTATTTGTGTGGTATGACAATGGAGTCTACTTATGAAGTAATGCTAAAAATAATTATTTATATTTCAAAAAAAATCAAATATTATAGTGTGTTACCAAACTTTTTCATATAAATGCATGTTTTATTTATATATAAATATTAAATTAATTAAAAAATATTAGGTAATCAACTATAAATTCTTAAAAAATTAGGGTTTCTACAAAGCCTATTTATATTTTGAAAAAAATAGCCTTAATTTTATAGAAATTAATACAATAGCTGTATCATTTATATTTTAAAAATTAATTTATTAACTTTAAATATCTAAAAAAATATAATTATATATATAATTATTATGGAGAAATAAAATGTTTAATATAGGTGAAGCTCTTATTGGTGATGGAAGTGAATTAGCTCATATTGATTTAATAATAGGGGATAAAGAAGGACCCGTTGGAACTTCTTTTGCAAATGGATTATCCCAATTGTCAATGGGTCATACTCCATTAACTACCGTTATAAGACCTAATTTACTTACCAAACCAGCAACTTTAATAGTTCCTAAAGTTACTGTTGGTAACATGGAAGATGCAGGTAAAATTTTTGGACCAGCACAAACTGCTGTAGGTAGAGCAGTAGCAGATGCAGTAGAAGAAGGATATATTCCTAAAGATCAGGCTGAGAATTTAGTTATTGTTGTTAGTGTTTTTATAGAACCTAATGCAAAAGATTATAGGAAAATATACCAATACAATTATGGTGCTACAAAATTAGCTATTAAAAGAGCTATGGAAGGATATCCTGATGTTAACAAAGTATTAGCAGAAAAAGATAGAGGAACACATCCAATTATGGGATTCAAAGTACAAAAATTATGGTCTCCACCTTATTTACAAGTAGCTCTTGATTTAGATAATTTAGAATCAATGGAAAAAATAATTAAATCAATACCAGATAAAGAAAGAGTACTTCTTGAAGCAGGAACACCACTTGTTAAAAAATTTGGTGTTGGTGTTGTTGGAAAAATAAGAGAACTTAGACCTGATGCATTTATAATAGCTGATTTGAAAACATTAGATGTTGGAAGAGTAGAAATTAAAATGGCTGCAGATGAAACAGCTGATGCAGTAGCTATTTCAGGACTTGGAACTATTGAATCTATTGAAAAAGCAATACATGAAACTCAAAAACAAGGAATATATTCTATCCTTGATATGATGAATGTTGATAATTTCCAAGCGAAACTAAGTGAAATAAGCGATGAATTTAAACCAGATATTGTTCTTTTACATAGAAATGTTGATTTAGAAACCTGTAAATTAGAAAAAGGTGAAGAACTCTGTGAAATGACTGAATGGGGAAATATTAAAGAAATTAAAGAGATTAATAGTGGTGGCTTAGTAGCTGTTGCTGGTGGAATAACTCCTGATAAAGTTGAAGAAGCAGTAGAAAAAGGTGCAGACATAATCATTGCAGGTCGTTATATTATAGGCTCTAGAGATGTTAGAAGATCAACAGAAGATTTCTTAGAACATTTCCCACAAGATCCAGATAGTATGAGACTTGTTCTTGATGATGATGAAACAATTTAAGGCTAACTATGGTATTTTGTAATTCTTGTGGAAAACCTATGGTTAAAGAAGATTACGGTAGTAATGAAGATGGAACATCTAATGAAGACTATTGTATGGACTGTTTTAAAGAAGGAAAATTTATAGAACCTGATTTAAGCTTAGACGATATGATTATAAAATGTTCTAAAAAGATTTTAGACAAAAATCCTAGACTACAAGAAGAACAAGCAACTGGAATAGTTATGGGTTTTATACCTGGATTAAAACGTTGGAATAAAGAAGTTTAATTAGCAGTTTCTAAAATAAATTTTTTATATTTTTTAATAACAGATTTATTATAAGAATTATTAGTTCTAACTTCATCTAATTCTTTTTTTAAAATTTTAAAATCATATTTTAAAGAATCATATGAATCTTTCAAATCTTCATTATAATTTAATTTAATTTCTTGAAGTTCTGTTTCTAATAAATCTATTTTTTCTTTATAATTTTTTATAATAGAATTTTTTTCATCTATAGTATATTGTAGATTTTCAATATCTTTATTATACATATTTGTAGAAGAATCAGAAGATAATAATTCTTCTATATCATCATTAGAAGATGTTGGAATTATTAAAACTTCTTCGTTGTTTTCATATATATCCTCATGCTTTGAAACAGTTATTTGAATTTGTTCTGTTTTATATTTCTTTTTTTTACCGTTTTTAAGAGTTCTTACATACTCTCTTGAGTATTTTTTAACTGTTCCTTTACCATAAATCATATTATTACTCAAATAAAATTAGTTATAGATATTTTATTGTACAATATTTAAAAAAGTTTCTATAGAAAAATTTTAATCAATAGAAAATAGTATATAATTTATTAGGTGCTGATATGATATTTGGAATAAGCGGAAGTCCTAGAAATGAATCAACAGAATATGTTGTAAAAGAAGCTTTAAAAATACTAGAAGAAAGGGGTTACAAAACAAATCTTTTTTCAATGGCTGGAAAAAAAATAGCTGGATGTCGACATTGTGATTATTGTATAGAAAATAAAAAATGTGTAATAAGAGATGATATGTTAGAAGTTTATTATAATTTAAAAAAAGCTAGTGGAATTATTATTGGAACACCAATTCAAAGTGGAGGAGTAAGCGCACAAATAGCTACTATAATGGATAGAACAAGAGCTTTAGAAGCTGATGATTATAATTTACTTAGAGGAAAAATTGGTATGGGGATAGCTGTTGGAGGAGATAGATGTGGAGGACAAGACATGGCTTTACTAAAAATCATTACCTATTATATGATTCATGGAGTAATTCCAGTTAGTGGTGGTCCTTTTGGATCTAATCTAGGAGCATATTTTTATTCACAAGATAGTATAGAAAAAATAAAAAAAGATGAATATGGTTTTGAAAGTTTAAACAGAACATTAAATGAATTTGTTAAATTTATAGAAAAATACATTTGAATTATTTTCTTTTCATTAAGAATATTCCTGCACCTAAACCAATAATAATCCCAATTATTAAACCAATAACTAGTGGAACAATGAAATTAAAACTATTATTAGTGGTAGAACTATCTTGATGATGATTTTCACCAGATGATTCTTCATTTATTAATTCAGATATTCCATCTTCAATACTTTTATTATCATTAGCATTAACTATAATTAACCTATCTGATACTTCACTATTATCTTTTAAAAATTCATTAGCTGTATCTTGATATGCAACAACCAATATTTTCTTATTTTCATTACCTAACATATGTTCTAGTTGATGATCTACTTCATCCTCTGATGTAAATTTATAAACAGAAATATTAGATTCCATATTTTCTGCAATATTTTTTGTTAAATCTCCATTAGATTCATTTGCGATAACCATAACATCAGCAGTAACATCCGCCCCATGAGCTGAAACTGAAGGTAAAGTTAATAATGTAAGTATTATTAATAATATTAAAATTAAATTATTTTTAGTCATTTAATCACTTTAAAGTTTATTTATATTCAATAATTCAGGTCTTAATTTGCCAATAGTATTTATAATAATTAAATTCATGAATCCTTCAACAATTGCTATAGCTAGATAAAAAGGAAGTAAAGATGCAAGTAATGTTTCAAGAGTAATAGTTCCTGTTAAAATTAGCACTACTATTTGTACGGCTGTTCCAACAAGTATTCCAATAATTGTAGAAAATACAATAGCTATTTTATTATTTAAATAATTAAAAATCTTATAGGAATAATATGTTGCTATTGATATACAAACACCCATTACTAATATATTAGCACCTAATGATGTAAATCCTCCCATTCCAATAAGAACTTGGATAAATAATGCTACAGCTGCAACAATAGTTCCTGTTAATGGGCCAAGCAAAATAGCTACTATAGGTATTACAAAAAAATGAATAGAAACTCCAAAAGGTAAAGGAATAGCTATATATGAAATAATTGTAGTAGCAACAGTCATTATTGAAGCAATAACAATTCTTTTTTCTTTATTTTCATCTTTAGAAAACTTATATGAAAAAATTCCTAAAATGATAATAACAATAATCCAATACACTATAACTTGATCTAAAGGTATAATTCCATCAGGCACATGCACTTTATCACCAAAATTACTTCAATATCCCCATCTTAAATAAAACAATAATTACAGAAAATCCTAATAAAAAAACAACAATTAAAATTATAATATTATTAATTGAAAAAATTCCATCTGAATTATTTGAACTATTAGTTGTATTTGTATTATTATTTGAACTATTAGTTAAGTTTTTTGTTTGATTACTATCATTAGTAATTGTAGATGTTTTAGGATTTTTTGAATCAGAACTTTTAGAAGAATCAGATTTTTCATTAGATTGAATATCATCAGAAGAAGACTGAGAAGAAACAGATTCAGCAGAACCAGTAGAAACAGACCCTCCAGAATCACCAGAAGAAGACTGAGAAGACTGAGAAGAGTGAGAAGAAACAGACCCTCCAGAACCACTAGAAGAAGGCTGAGAAGAACTAGAAGATTGAGGTGGATTATTATCTGAAACTACTTCTTCAGGATGATAATCTCCATGACCAGGATGTGCATATATTGTAGACATTCCACAAACTAGAATAAAAAAAAAGATTGACAAAATAATAAATATATTTTTTTTATTAATATTTTCATCCTCCTTAAAAATAAAAAATGTATTTTTACATAAAGTAAAAATACTATTGTGACCTTTTATGTCTCATAAATCCGAAACCAGCAATTAATCCCATAATTAAAACTACTATCAATGCATAAGCAAATATGTTATTATTACTATTCTTTGAAACTTTATTTTCATTAATTTCATATGCTTTACTAGAACTTTCTTCACTATATTTATCCATATTGTATTCAATATTATCCATAGCCCCCAATGTTGATGGAGAATTTTGCACCTCACTACGAGTAGAAGGATTTTCAGAATTTGAATAAGTAGAAAAAAGATTTTTAAAACTAGAATAAGCATTATTAACTAAATAAGTCCCATTATTTTGTTGTTGATTATTGTTTTGAGAATCAGCAGGTTTTTGAGGATTAGGATTTGGAACAACAGGTTTTTCAGGTAAAACATCAGGCAAACTTTTGATATAATCAAAAGAATTTGTAAATCCAGTATTTTTTGCTCCAGATACTATATTTTTAAGATCTTCCTCCGTAATAGGCTTTTTAAAAGTACTACTTACATTTGGAAGAGAAACTAAGTTAGAAGAAGAATAATCTTTTTTATATAACTTAATATACTCCTCATAAGAATCAGAACCAGGTGCAAATTTAGGTGCTTGCCAATTGATTACAATAAGTTCACCAGTTTTTGTATTACTATTCCATTTAATAGCTATTCCTACATTAGAACTACCAGTTACATTATTATCATATCTTAAATTATAATAATTTTCCATACCAGGAGATACGCCCAATATTCTAGAAATTACATCATCTTTACAGTTAGCATTAGTTGTTATATAGATATAGCTTTCATCTTCACCTAATGGTAACTCTTCGTATATATAATCTCCTATTAAATATCCAGGAGAGCTTCCACCACATACATGATTATGGAATAGCCATGCAATTAATACATCAAATGGAGGATCATACATTAAAACACTTTGAAGAATATAATTAGCACTAGATTCATTATCACTACTGTTTCCAGAAGCAATTAAAATATCATTTAATAGATCGTATTTTAAACTAAAAGATAATGTATTAGAACTATTGTTCGGGTCTACCCAGAAAAAGTCAAATACCAAATCTTTCCATAAAGCTGCATGAACAGGCAATAATGTTTTTCTAGGTAAATTTGAACCTAATACTTGATTTATACCTTCTAAAACTCCTTCAGTTGAGCTACCATTTAATCTAACAAAGCTTGCAGAAGTTAAAACGAAGAAATTAGACATGTCTTTATTAATTTTTACACCGAGAGAATTAAAATAATTAATTGCCATTATTGAAGCTTCTTTTCCAATATTAACTAATTTATTATAACTTATTTCTTTCATATCATTAGTTGTTTGAGTTTCTCTTTTTGCATTTTTTAAATTTAATCCAAGAATATATTCCATATCTAAACCATGCGCACTTTGTAAAACATTTCCTTTACCTACTTCTTCACCCATTAAATAATAAAGATTTTCTTCATTTAATCCATCAAATTCATATAAAATATCAACTAATGATAATGGATTGCTAGCTAATTGTTCTACTAACCATTTTTGATATTTTAAATCATTAGAAACACTAGTAGTTGGATTCAAATTATATAACTTTTTAAAAGTATTCATTATTTTTTCTTCATTATAACTCATTATAATTAGAATACCTATTTTAGTTTGATCATTCCACCTTATAAAACCAGTCATAGACTTATTAACCATTGTATCAATGCCAATATAAGCTCTTTTACCTGGAGTAATATCCATTGACCATGTAAATGCATCATCATCAGATCCCCCAGGAACTCCCAATACATAATATGCAGTATTTTCAAGAGGTAAACCATGTTCTCCTCTTGGAGGGTAATGAGTTAAAAGTGCCTGGATCATAGCTTGACCACTAATTAATCCAGTACAAACATGACCGTGATAAGCAGCTTGTGTTAAAACATCGGATGGAAGTCCACCCACCCATGCATTAGCCATACTAATATAAGAATATGCATCTTCATTACCTAATAATTCTTGTAATTTTTTCCATTGATTAGATGTTAAATCCACACCAGCAGGACCATTATACAAAGGATTTAGAGAACCGTTTTTAAAAAATACCATTGTTAAAGTATTACCATTTTTAGCAAAAAATGCAAAATCAATAGGATCTGTTCTAACAGCAGAAAGAGTTAATAAATTCCCTTTACCATAAGAAATGTAACCTTTTGCACCGTTTAAAATACCCTCTAATGCATCTTCAGTAGTTGCATCATTAAGACGAGTCATTCCTGCAGTTGTAATAACTAATAAACTATCAGCATTTTTAAAATTTAATATTTTATCTGCTTTTAAAGTTACATCACGCCCCATTTTATAACTATCAGTTGGTTTAAGGGTAAAAACTCCACTACCAATTAGTGAAGAATTAATTTGGATATCTTTAGACTGAGCAACATATCCTGGAGCACTAACTGAAACTTTATACGATCTTTGAGAACTATTATCCTCTAATTTTAATATATATTTATTAGAATTAGCATCACTAGTCTGTGTGAAATCAATAACTTGATCATCCTGTGTTACTGATACTGTAGGGAAAATATCATCTTCATACTCATAATTTACCTCAAGTTCCAGACTTGTTTCATTTTGAGCTGATATTCCACTAATACTAAATATTAAAACAAAAAAAGACAATAGTAAAATAATTCTTTTTTTCATTATATATAATTTCTCCATAATTTATTCAAGGTAAAATCAAAAAGGATTTTACAAATATCCATTGCAGTAATACTATATTTAAGTTTTTCTTATTACAAATTCATTAAAAACTAATTAAAAAGTATTAACATTTTAAAAAAGTAATAATAATCATTTAAAATCCTTAAAAAAAGTAATAATAAATTATTTAAGTAATAATTTTTAATAAGCTATAAAAATAATTAAAATTTTAAACAGAAGTCTAATAATAAACTAATTTTAGTATAAAAATAGTATTACAAATAATGAAAAGTAATACTTAATATTTAAAAACAAGAGTATTACTTTTTTTATAGTTTTAATAAATTTGTAATACTATAGCTATATTTAAATAATAGTTTTAAACAAAAAATATTATTTATAAGGCGTCTTCATGAATATTTCTATAAAAAATATTGAACAAGAATCTTTAAAAGATAGTATTATCCATAAATTAGACGGTAGAGTTAAAATAGTAATGATTTTAATAATGATTGTATATTCTGTTTACACAACAAAGATTTCATCATTAATTTTATTAGAAGTATATATCATTATTTTAATACTAATTTCAAATATTTCGATTAAGTTTTTCTTAAAAAGACTTTTAATAGTAATTCCTATTGGTGGATTAATAGCTATCTTACAACCATTTATAAAACCTGGATTAATTTTGTATACGTTACCTTTTAATATTAATTTTACATATCAAGGCTTAATATTTGGATTATTATTATTTACTAGAGTTTTTGTTTGTTTATCATGTGTTGTTTTATTATCCTCTGTTACTCCTTTAAATAATATTGAAAAATCACTTAGAAAATTAGGATTACCAAAAACTATATGTACTGTTTTAAGTATGTCCATTAGATATTTATTCTTATTTTTTGAAGAGTTATCTAATATTCAAAATGCTCAAAAATCTCGTTCTTTTGATATATGGAATAAAAATACAAATTATATTTGGAGAATCAGACATATTGGATATACAATAGTTTTGATTTTTTTAAATTCATATGATAAAGGAGAAAAAGTATACAACAGTATGTTAAGTCGTGGTTATAATGGTGAAATTCCCTCTTACTCCAAAAAAACAAAAATTAATCTATTAGATTATGGAATATTACTTTTAACAATATTAATAATATTTCTAATTAATTAAATTTAATTAATAATATACTTAATATTCCTTATAATTTAAATAGTTAAAATAAGTTATTATAATTATTAAAAAATTTTTTTTTAGTTGGTGTTTATGGGTTCAAAGTTAGTTAGAAGTAGTTTTTTAAATTTCATAGGAAATATTATTTTCCGTGTAGGTGGATACATTTATCGTTTTTTAATGGCATCCTTACTTGGACCCTCCAACTACGGAATATTAGGCTTAACTCTTCCATTTCAAGGTATATTTCAAGCATTATCTGCAGGAGGTATGCCTCCAGCTATAGCTAAATATATAGCAGAATATGAAATTTTAGATGAAAAAGACATGGCAAGGCAGACAATTTATACATCTCTTAAAATAACTACTGTTTTAGGATTATTTTTTGGTTTTTTTATGGTATTTTTTGCAGCCCCATGGATTGCAGAAGTATATTTACAAAAACCTGAAGCAACAATACCTTTACAGATCGTTGGTTTAATTACTCCTTTTAGTGCAATCATTGGAGCATTTAGGGGTGGTTTTCAAGGAGTGTATAAAATGGAATATATGTTATATACTCGAGCAGTTGAACAATTAGGAATGATTCTTTTTGCAACAGCATTTATTTTAATAGGATTATCAGTAAGTGGTGCATTACTTGGAACTACTTTAGGATTTGTATTTTCAGCTATTTTATCTGTTTATATTTTTAAAAATCATATGGGTGAATTTATTCCTCCAAAAAATCCAAATTTTAAATTTACACATAGAGATGAGTTAAAATTAGTTAAAAAATTATTATGGTTTTCAATACCCGTAATTATAACTTCACTTGCTGAAATGGGAATTTACACAATTGGTACTCTTGTAATGGGCAGATATTTAACTGCTGATTTGATTGGTTATTTTACAGCAGCTGATCCTATAGCTCGTTTACCTTTAATTATATCAATTTCATTATCTGTGACAATTTTACCTGCAACATCTGAGGCTTTTTCCATAAAAGATAACTCAAAACTAAAGAAATATGTTAGTGAAGCTTATAAATATACTATGATTTTTGTTATCCCAATGTGTATAGGTATTGCATTATTTTCAAAAGAAATTTTAGGCTTAGTTTACTTTACAAATCCTGATTATATGGCAGGTGCAACTGCAATGAGTATTTTAACTATTGGAATGTCTTTTTATTCTATTTATGTAATTTCAACTAGTATAATTCAAGGAACTGGAAATCCAAGAATTCCAATGTATATTTTAATTGGTGGAATAGTAGCTTCAATATTTTTAAATATTTGGTTAGTTCCTACGCATGGAATTGTTGGAGGCGCTATTGCAAATACATTATCATGTTTAGTTATGGTCTTTCCAATTCTATACTTTGTTTCTAGATATACAAAGACAAATTTTCCAATAAGACCAATTGGAAAAATATTAATTGCATCTATTATAATGGGAATTGTTATTTTAATTCTTCCAAAAAGTAGAACAGGTTTATTAATTGGAATAGTAATATGTCCAATAATTTATATTTTATCCATTATTGGATTAAGATTCTTTACATTAGAGGATATTGCTAATTTTAGAGGATACTCAGCAAAGTTAGGGCCTTTATCTGGTTTAGCTAATAAAATACTTGACTTTGTTGAAAAATTTTTAATAAAAAGTAAATAGAAAAATTATTATTGAATAAATTTAATAAATATATTTAGGTTATTATGAGGGAAGTTAAAGCAGGCATTGAATATAAAATAAATCTAAATAATAAATCTTTTCTATTAGGTAGAAAAAAATACAAACTTTTAGATAAGATTAATAGCTTTGGTTCTATTAGCGAAGCTGCAAAATTAACAGAAATATCTTATAGAACTGCTTTAAACCATATTGAAAAAATTGAATCTAGCTTAGATATAAAAATTGTAGAAACACAAAAAGGAGGAAAAGGTGGAGGAGGCAAAACTTCTCTTTCTGAAGAAGGTTTCGCAATTTTAAAAGAATGTAAAAAAATAAATGCTATCATGGAACTTCATAAAGATGCTAATGAATTAAAAAGTGTAGTTAAAAAAATTGATAGTGAAAAAGGAGTAATGATTATTGGTATAAAAGATATTGATATTAATATTCCTTTAAATAATAAATATGAGATTGGAGATAAAATATTAGCATTAATTAACTATGATAATATTTTTTTAATGTTAGAACCATATGACTCTAGTATTAGAAATAATTTAAAAGGAAAAATTGTAGAGTTAAGTTTAAATAATAAAATAATACGTGTAAAAATAGATATTGGAGGAATATTCATATATTCAGACATAACTATTTCAGCAGCAAAAGAGCTAGATTTAGAGCTAGGAAAAGAAATTTATGTTGGTTTTAAAGCTATGTCTGTTGCAACATTAAAATTATAATTGGTGATTTTATGTTCAGAATAGATGTGGATACAGAAAAATGCATAGGATGTGGAAAATGTTATGACATCTGTCCCAAGGGACCTAAAATATGGAAAATAAATAAAGTTGCACATATATTAGATTTAGACTATTGTCATGTTTGTACATTGTGTGCAATGCAATGCCCTGTAGATGCAATTAAAATATTAAGAAATGGTTAAAACTATAAAATTATTAAGTAATGAATTAAAATAAAGGAAAGATAATATGGATAGAAAAGCGAGTTCTTCAAGAAAAACTTCAGAAACAAATATTAAAATCGATTTAAATATTGATGGAAAAGGAATTTATGAAATTAATAGTGGAATAAATTTTTTAGATCACATGTTAGAATCTTTCTCAAAACATAGCTTAATGGATTTAAAAATAGAAGCTACAGGAGATTTAGATGTTGATGATCATCATACAATAGAAGATATAGGAATATTGCTTGGAGAAACATTTAATAAAGCTATTGGTGATAAAAGAGGAATATCAAGAATGGCAGATGTAATAATTCCAATGGATGAATCAGTAGCTATTGTTGCAATAGATATTAGTGGACGTAGCTATTGTAATATGGATTTACTCTTTAAAAATGAGAAAATTGGAGATTTAACATCAGATAATATAATCCATTTCTTTGAATCATTTGCAAATTCTGGTAAAATAAACATCTTTGGAAATATAACAGGGAAAAACGATCACCATAAAGCAGAAGCATTATTTAAAGGGTTTGCAAGATCATTAAAAGAAGCTTCAAAAATAGAACATGATAAAGTACCTAGTACAAAAGGCACATTATAAAATAAAAAAAAGAAGTAGTTTTAAACTACTTAATTAGAAGGTTTATCCATTAATTTAGATTTACCACCAACAGAACCATCATTCATATGAGGAGTTCTGCATAAAGTATCATTAGATTTTTCAAGTTCTCTTGCTTCATTAGCTAATTGAGCAGCAGATGTTGCCATTTCGTGTGCTGCTGCAACAAGAGGAATATATTTATCTGCATCTTGAACCATGAAACAACCTTTAGTATCAAGATTAGCGACTGCAGCTGCCATTTCATATGCAGCAATTGCTTTAGCTTTTGCATAAGGATTTTCAAAATTACCAGCTTCAACAGCTTTTTCAGCAGTAATTACAAGCTTTGGAATTTCAACATCATTACCTGCTTCAACAGCAGCAATAACATCATCAATAGTATTTTGAACTAATCTAAATGCTCCAGTAGTAGCTAAAACTTTAATAATATCAGAATTAAATGAAGCCATTTCACTAGGATCTAATAGTTCTCTTCTAGCACCAATCATAGGATCTGCTTTAACAATAATATAACCTAAACCTTGTTCATCCATTTCTTCTTTTTTACTAGCACCAGGTGCATCACCAATTATAATAGCTGGTTTATCTACTAGAGACAATAATTCACGAGCTTTAGCAGGACCAGGAGCTCCAGGATTAGGGCTTATGAAAATACAGAAATCAGGATCAAAATCTCCTATTTTTCCAACAACTTCTTCAACTTGTTCTGGGTTCATTTTAGCACCAGAACCAACAACTCTAACATCAATATTAGGTCTATCAGCACGTTCATCTAATAATAAATCAATAACCGGAGAAGTACCAATATTTCCACTTTTTATAATACCTATTTTTACTACCATAAATTTCACCATTTTTTAAAATTAAAAATTCTTCATCCAAATATTAATTTGATATATAATAATATTAAAATTTTTTGATTTGATTTTAAACATGAACTTTAAATACCTTATTAAAAAAGTTATTTTAAATAGCTTATTTATATATAGTTAACGACACGGAAATTTTAATATAAATTAAAATTTGATGATTAATGAAAAATAGTTATTTATACTTTATTTTGTTAAATTACTGTTTTAAAAGAGTGGTGATAATAATTATAAATTAAACTTATATAAAAAATTTAATGTCTGTAACTATATTTTAAATTAAAAGAATCATTAAAAAAAATAAAACTAAAATATCAGCTATTAATACCTTTAAATTGAATTTTATCCTTATTAAAAACTATTAAAATACATCCTAAAAGTAAAAAAAACCAAATCATAATGTCTGTAGGTCCAGTTTCAATCCAAATTAATATATGAGCTAAAATAATAGCATAAATACCAATAGCTAAACCTTTAATATTCTTTTGAATCATATAGATTAATTTAAGAAATGACCCAAAGAAAAACATTTGAATTGTAAGACCGATTAATCCAAAATCCAAATACACAGGACCAAATAAAGTAGAAGTTATTAATGCATGATAATGTAAGACATATTCACCAATAAAAGTTCTAGGACTACCACTTGAAAAAACCATAGCTAAAATATGTCCACCAGTAGATCCTGCCAGAGGAACAATATTATCAAAAACTTTTAAAGTAAAGCCCGCCCTATAAAAGACTAGTTCTAAAGGATTAAGCATCCAATTTTGACCAACAATAGATTGAGATGCAATAAATCCAATAGCTAAACCTAAACCACCCATTAATACAATGAAAATAATAGCTATTTTCCGATTAAGATTACCTAAATAATAAAATGTTATAAATAAACTAATCAAAATAGCAATAATTGATGTTCTATAACCATTTAAAGTATATAATAATAAAGCAAATAAAATCAATAAAAAATATTTTTTATTATAATACTTAGCTATTAAAATATTTATAGAAGGTAAAAATAAAATATAAGAAATTCTCCATAAATTTGTTGTTGCATTAGCTTTTAAAATACTATTAAAAAGAGGAATTCCACCTAAATAAATTAAGTTTATAATTTGTAATGATAAAGCTATTAAAACTAAAAAAACTAATAATTTCTCATTTAAAAGTTTTGAAATAGATAAAGTAAAATTAAATTGGGAAATATTTGATTTTTTAAATACAAAAAACTTTCCAATAATTAAAACACCTATAATAAAAATTAAAACAGAATACAAAATAATCAGAATTGCTTCAATAGATAATGGTGAATCAAATCTATAATTAAAAGATCCAAAATAACCCATCCCTAAAAATACTAAAATAGCAAAAACTACAATATATGGTGAGAAAATATCTATATTTTTAATTCTTTCAATCATTAACCGAACTCCTTAGAAGATTCTGTTAAATTAGAAGCAAAATTAGGTAATGCTGCAATATGAGTATGAACATAACTTGCAAGTGTATTTTTTTCAATAAAACCATCTTGATTATTATAAGAACCTTTACCTCTTAAAATATTAAAGGCCATTTTATTTTTTAGATTTTCTCTACTTACAAATACTTTTGAATAATGAAATTCATGGCCATTAAAAGATTCACCTTTTTTAGATATAATGTTATCTTCTTTAACTTCAGCTATAGTATATTTTAATGCTTGAACCTTATCTGTTAAAATAGATTTATATGGAAAAATATCAATCATCTTATTATCAGAAATTGAATTCATTAAATACATTAAACCACCACATTCAGCATAAATTGGTTTTTCTTCTAAATGAAATTTTTTAATTTCATTAATTAAGCTTTGATTATTAGAAATTTCTCTAGAAAATAGTTCAGGATAACCACCACCAATATATATACCATCAGCATCAGGTAAATTTTCATCATGCAAAGGAGAAAAATATTCTAGTTTCGCATTATTAGCTTCTAATCCTTCTAAATTTTCCTTATAATAAAAATTAAAAGCTTCATCATAAGCAACAGCTATTTTTACTTTAGATCTATTTTTAACATTCCAAATATCTTCTCTTTCATTTGAAATTTTAGGTGCATCTTTCATAATCTCAATTAATCTATCTAAATCAATAGATTCTTCAATAATATTAGCCCATAAATCAATTAATTTTAAAGAATTTTCTTTTTCAATTGCAGGAACAAGCCCTAAATGTCTCTCTTCTATAGCTATTGAATCATCTCTGTTAATCCCACCAATAACTTCAACATTGACTAGTTTTTCTATAGATTTTTTAGTTTTAAGATAATGATCCTTATTTTTAACCTTATTTAAAATAACACCAGCTATATTAATAGTAGGATCTAATTGTTTAAAGCCTAATACTATTGCAGCAGCACTTTTAACTAAGCTTCTAGAATTAACAATTAAAATAACAGGAGCATTTAATGCTTTTGCAACAGAAGCAGTGCTACCTACATCATTAATAGAATCAATTCCTTCATAAAGACCCCTAACACCTTCAATAATTGCTAAATCTTTATTATTCATAGATTTTAAAAAAGAATCTCTAATTTGAGCAGGATTCATAAAAAAGGAGTCTAAATTTCTTGAAAAATTATCTGTTGCTAATGTATGATACGATGGATCAATATAATCAGGCCCTACTTTAAATGATTGTACTTTAAATTCTTTTGAAAGTGCTTTCATGATCCCTGTAGAAATAGTGGTTTTTCCAACAGCACTTCCTGTTCCTGATAAAACAATTCTCATATTAATAAGTTAATTTAGAAATTATTTAAGTTTTGTCTAATTTAAAAAAACCTTAATTTTAAAATAATAATCTAGTTTAATATAAACAAATTTAAATTAATAAATATAACAAAAATGAAAGTACTATTTTATTATTTGTTTTAATTCAGTTATATTTAATAGAATAAAACTCATAATATAAAAACATTCCTTGTTTTTTGAATATATATAATATTCATAATCTCAATCAGAAGTATATATGCCACATTTATATTTATCATACTTAACATACACTACCTTATTTAATCAGAAGTAGCATATATATGCCACATTTATATTATTAACTTCCATATATTCAAGAGGATGGAAGGTATAAACTTCATCCTCTGTTTGATGCTCTTCAATTTTATCATTTACATTTGCACATTTAATAACAGAAATTTTATTATCATTGTTATAAAACTATAAACTAGTTCCCTTATTTAAAAGAGTATTTATCTTATACTCTTCAGGTTTTCCATATTCAATTCCATTAACTTTAAGTTCAGAGTCTGAAAAATTTTTTTCAATCCCAATAAAACCACTAATAAACAATAAGCAAAACAATATTAAAATAACTAAAAAACTCAATTCTATTTTATTCATAATAATCATCTTTTTGAATCTATTTGTTTTTATTATTGTAATTATTATTAAAGCTAAGATATAAGTTTTAAAGAAGAATATGTAAAAATCAATGCTTTATTCATTAATTGTCTATTATTTACTTAGTATATTAATATGTCAGTGTCAATTTGTTAGTTGTTTTTTATGGAGTTTCCCCAGCGTTGTGAACGGTTGTAGATTTGGTTCATGAATCCTATTCCTGTTTTGTATTTATTTTTATCTGCTTTGGGCATTGTATTA
>Ga0334882_1001398_pt1 | contig 29000 bp, 28 predicted proteins | sample GraSluR1_MG_5_FD_207226 | JGI IMG/M metagenome (GOLD analysis project Ga0334882, IMG submission 207226) | Sludge microbial communities from methane-producing bioreactor in Wageningen University, Netherlands - Granular Sludge_15_04-R1 | ecosystem: Engineered > Bioreactor > Anaerobic >...
GAGTCAGCCTTCACCAACCCGACAATCATGGCCTGTGTCGAAAACGCCATGCACCCCCTCATGAAGCGATGGGTGGGGGTACATTCCGAAGCGCGGAGGAAGGAGAGCGGGCTCTGGGTTCTTGAAGGCGCTCTGATACTGGAAATGGGCCTCGGAAATCTGTTCGACCGGGTGGTTGCGGTGGTGGACACCCCGGAAAGAGCGTTTTCCCGTATATTCAGAAGGGACGGAGTATCCGCCGCCACCGCCGGGGGCAGGTGGAGCAATCAGCTTTCTCCAATGGAAAAGGCGAACAGAGCCCACATTGTAATCAACAACTCCGGAAGCCTTGAAGCACTTTTAAAAGCATCGAAAATGGTTTACCATAAACTACTGAGTACGGAGGTCACCCGTGGCTAACAGAACCCGTAAACGCCTTACCAAAAGTGAGTTGAAGAAAGACCCCATCTACGACAACCTCGAAACGGGTCTTATGTTCATCAAAGCCCGCTACAAGGAGCTTCTGGGAGGGCTGATGGCTATTATTATTGCTATTGTAGTAATAAATGCTGTTACAACCTCCTCAAGACGTGCCGAGGAAAGCGCCATGGCGGGGTTCATCACCGCGACGGCCCTTTACGACCAGGGTCTCAGCCTCGCTGCGGGGGGGGACTTCCAGTCCGCCTTCCAGACCCTTGAAGCCTGCAACGCCATCGCGATGGAAACATGGAACACCCACCCCCAGAGAAGCTGGGGGCGGAGAGCCGCGGTGGTGGCTTCGAAGGTTCTCATCCTTCAGGGACAGAACGACCAGGCCATATCACTGCTTGGAGAGGTTCTTGCCACGAATCCCCGGAAAGATGTGCAGATAGCCTGCTACATACACATGGCTACGGTGCTGGAAAACCGGGGAAGCGAGCAGGATCTGATCAACGCCGAAGCATCCTACAAAAGGCTTCTTGAAATCACCGATGGAAACGATGACTTCACTCCGGTGGCGGCGGAAGCAATGATCGGTCTTTCCAGGGTGGCCATGCGGCGGGGCGATACCGGTGGCGCCGGGGAGTGGCTTTCCGCTTCGCTGGAACTGGTTCCGGACACCACTGCGTTCGTAAGCTTTCAACTGGCGAGGTTAAGCCAGCAGTAGCCATTTTGCGGGCCATGCACAATGTCCGATAATAGGTATTATGTAAAGTTGCGAAAAGGGCCGTTTTTTATCCAGGCTTTTTGCGGCTCTCATCCTCTGCCAGTTCCCGGATGAGTTGAACCGCGGTTTCCCTTAGCGCTTCAAACTCCTCTCTTCCGGGCTCCCTGCCGGACAAGTGCTGCTCCATGTCCTTCCAGAACCTCAGTATTCTCCTGGCCAGGAAAGTGTCCGCTTTCTCAAGGCAGTCCTGCAGTTCCTCGTAACCGAGATAGCGTCTGCTTCCGGTGAGGAGAACCGACGCTTCACCCTCGAAGCGATTCAGAAGTTCCTCAATGTCTTTCGCGGTGGCCACGGAGCCATCTCTGTTCCTGGTCCTTCGCCCGTGAATCATCAGGGCAAGGCACATCAACCCCAGGGCGCCCAGGGAAAGGATCACCCAGGCTCTGGTGGATATCGGGCCGTGCCGCCGGAATGTCAGTTCGATCTCCCTGTTCCTTCTGGGAATCACATCCACCCTCAGGGTGCAGGGCGAAACAACCGCAAATCTGTAACGGGCGTTTTTCCGGTCAAGCCATACAACGCTGTCCGGCCCGATGACCACGATTCCGGTATCAGCCGGTTCCACAAGAAAATCCCACCACCGGCGTTCATTCCAAACTCCCGTTGCGCCCTCCATCAACCGGGCGTCTCCGTGAACCGTTACAAATCCCGGTTCTCCGATGTATCCCGCTCCGGGGCCCGACGCCCACAGCCTCACTGTCTGCTCCCCGGCCTGCCCGGTGGCGAAACCGGTTCTTTCCAGCTCCAGATGCACGCTGTCCAGAACCGCGCCGTCCCATTCGGGGTGTATCGGCTCCGGATACGGATAAACGTCTATGCTCAGGGAGTCGCTGACCAGGTAGTCCTTGGGAGCCGTGAACGGAAGAACATCTGAATAGGTTATCTGTGCGCTCACCACCGGTACGGGAACAAAGCCTGCGCCGGCGGGAACGAAGGTCAGGGTGAAAAACCTGGCCTTTCTTACTCCTGAATGATCCCCGGGTTCCCACTGGATCTGGGGAACCTCTTCCATATCGGATATAACACCCAATCGTGAACCAGACCAATAATAAGTTATATTAGATGCGTTATATCTTGTATATAAATAATAATCTATGATAACAGGAACTCCGGGGTATGTCCTTCCCCGGGCGTCAGCCCTTGGCTCGGCAACTATCCACGAGTATCTCCGGGAAACCGGAGGCTGCCGGACCGTGGAAACCGCCGGGGCGCTTCCCGAATCGAGAACCGTGATCATCCTGTGCGGGATAACATGGGTGCCTGTGCCCGCCCCGTGAATCTCTATCGGTCCAAGGGACCAGTTTCCCGGCTTGGTTCCCAGGAAGTTCAGCACCAGGGTGAACTGGCTCTGTCTTGTGGTTCCCTGGGGGGTGTTCACGATGGAAATCGAACTGGAAGTTGAACTGCCAATGAATGCGATTCCCGAACCGGTGGCCGGGCTTGGGGCGGACAGCCCTGTACACGACGAGGAGACGCATCTTACGGTAACACTGAAACTCTGCCCGGCGGTGACCGTATCCGGAGCCTCCACATGAAGGGGCATGCTTCCCGCGAGAAGCAGCAGAAGCCCGATTGTTCCTACCAATCCGGCACTCCCAGAACCCCGGGGCCCGAAGGGTCTTTTTCGGCGCTTTCCTCGGCTTCCTCCACCATGTCCAGAATCCTCTGGGCTTCTTCAGGAGTCATGTCGCCCCGGTCAGGCGGAGGAGGCTGCCGGGGTTCATCCTGCTCCTGCTCCTGGTCTTGATCCTGCTCCTGGTCCTGCTCTTGATCCTGCTCTTGCTCCTGCTCCTGCTCCTGGTCTTGATCCTGATCCTGATCCTGGCTCTGCTCTTCGTCGGGGGGAGGTTCGTTCTCCATGAGCCACCTGAGGGCAACCTCGTAGTTGTGCCTTGTCAGGGAATCCCCGGTTGCCGTCGCCACCGCCGGCAGCATGATCTCCAGCGCGCTCCTGACTCCCTGGTGGTCTGCCAGGGCAATGGCGCTTCCCAGACCGGCGGAAACCCCGGCGTTGAAGAGGGAGTCAACCCCGATGTCCGAATCCGGAAGAGCGGAGAGCGTGCTGTCGGCCCGGCCCCACTCCTCCATCTCAATCAGCAGGGCGCCCATGTTGTAGAGTGCCCGGGGCTGGTGGGGCATTCTTTCCGCGACTTCGGAAAACAGCTCTGCCGCGTTTTCATAATCTCCGTTGAACCACAGCTCAATTGCTTCCTGGTAGAGGTTCAGCAGCGGTGTTCCGCTTCCGGCGGCGGCGACGAGAAGCAGGAACACCATCACAATCCCCTCCTCTCCAGAATCAGAGCGGCGCATATGAACAGAAGCGACGCCCCAAGGAATATCTGGTACCTTCTTCCCGGGCCGACATTCGCCGCCTGAAGCCTTGCTTCCATGGAACTCATGTCCAGAAGGCTGTTCAGTGGAACGGTGAGATCCCCAACTTCGGAAATCCTGCTGTAGAAGCCTCCGGTTCCCTCCGCCAGCTGGATCAGAGCATCCTCTTCCAGCACCGTCCGCACCGTGTCGCCCTGAAAAACCAGCACTCCTCCCCTGCGGTCCGGAATCGTCACCGGAGTGTCGCCCCCCACGCCGATGGTCACCAGGGCCATGCCCCGGTTCCTGGCCTGTTCAATGGAGCGATGAACACTCATGTCATGGAAACCGCCGTCACTGAAAATTATCCCCACCCTTGACTCCAGGTCAGCGCCGGGCAGGGCCTGCGCCATCACTTCCACAAGGTTTCCCATGGATGTTCCCGGGGGAAGGTGGGTGGGATCATCAATGCCCATGGGAAGCCTGGAGAAGAAGTAGTCGGAATCCACCGTTATGGGGACGGCCAATCGGGACTGGCCGCTGTAGAGAACAAGGCTGAACCGGGTGCCGGGCATGGCCCGGACAAGCCTTCTGATCTCCGCCGCCGCCCTTGCGAGCCTGGAAGGAGCTTCGTCTTCGCAGGCCATGGACCTGCTCACATCCAGGGCGATGGCGACATTTCTGCCGCCCACGGGTATGAAGGCTCCGTCCCTGCCCCAGGTGGGTCCCGCAAGGGCGAAGAAGGCCATAAGAAGCCCAAGGGTCCAGAGCCAGCGGGTAAGCAGCCGTCCGGGAGGCGGTTCAATCCCCACCTTTTCCCACAATACCGGCCTTACGAAGCGTTTCAGTCTCTTCTCCTCGTCCGCGAGCCACGCGCCCCTCAGCCAGTGGACCACCGGAGCCACCACCAGAAGCAGAAGCAGTACAGGGCGTTCAAATGTCATTCCCCGCCTCCGATGGTTTTCAGGATTCTCCATTTTAGAAAGATTCCCAGGATTATCAGGATCAATCCCGCCCAGAGCCATCCGATGTACCGGTCAATGTAGATGAACAGCCCTTCCGGAGGCAGGGTCGAGGCTTCCAGGGAGTCGATGGAAGCGTACACCCTCTGAAGCTGCTGTGGTGAGTTTGCGTCGAAGAGCCTGCCGTTGTTAATCTCGGCGATTCTGGCCAGAGTTTCCCTGTCCAGACCGTAGGGGTCGCCCTCGGTTCCTATTGCCACGGTGTACACCGCGATGCTGTCACCGTAGAGGATGTTTATCGCGGTGGCCACCGTAATGGGATCAACCCTTCCCGCGGTTTCCATTCCATCACTGAGAAGCACTATCACCCTTCGGGAGGTCGCCGACCCGCCAAGCCCCCTGGCCGCTGTGGCAAGCCCGGCTCCGATGGCGGTTCCGTCCTGAAGGTGGCCAATGGAAGCCCTGTCTATGAACCTTGAAAGGGTTTCGTGATCAAAGGTGGGCGGACAGAGCATCAGGGGTTCCGCGGCGTAGAGAACCAGCCCGATTCTGTCGTTGGGCCTGCCCCTGATGAAGTTCAGGGCGGCGCTCTTCGCGGCTTCAAGCCGGTTGGGTCTGAAATCCGTGGCCAGCATGCTTGTGGAAACATCAAGTGTTATCATGATGTCCAGGCCTTCCGTGGCGTCCGGAAGCCGCTGAAAGCCGTACTGGGGTCTGGCCAGGGCGATGAAAAGGCAAAGAACCCCGGTCCAGATCACCAGCGCCGCCATTCCCGAAGAGGCCCCTCCGACGGCGATTTCACCGAAGGGACCCGTGAACACCACTCCCTTCCTCTTTTTGAACCGGACCATGGAGTAAACCAGAATCGCCAGCAGAAAAACAAGCAGGACGGGCCAGGATTTCATGACGGTCATCGCGGCCCCCTGTGGAGTTCAGCGAGAACTTCAATGAATCCCGCGCTCTTCTCCCTGGTGCATCCCCTGTTGGCGTAAATCTGAAGCACAATCTCCCGCATCAGGGGACGGGCCTTCTCCAGAAATCTTCTTCCCTCGGGTCTCCCGGAAAGCAGCCGTTCGATCTGGTACAGGGTGAGGGCGGGGTTTCCCTCGCCGAATCTCACCGCCACCAGGGCTCTGAGCATCGTATCCATTTCTGCGAAAAGGGCCTTCCAGTCCCCATGGACGAAGTGCTCGCTTTCAAGAAGCCGGAGCACCCTTCCGTCGGAGGATACCATGTCTTTCGGGGCTTCAGGGTCAGTTGCCGCCCTGCTTCTTCTCCGCCGGATGAGAATGAACGCGACCAGGCCGGAAAGCACCGCGGCACCCCCCAGGTACCACAGCCAGGGGGTGCCGGGAGGGGCTCCCCATGTAAGCCAGAAAGCTCTCTGACGCAGGTAGTCCCGGGGAAATCCCGGGGGGATGTTCATAAGGGCCGGAGCCGGTGCCGATGCCGGAGTCAGCAGGGAATCCGGTATCAAAGGTTGCACCAGAAGCACAGGCGCCGTTAGAAGAAGGGTGTCCTCCTCCATGAAGGCCATCAGGGCCGGCAGGGGAACGGAATCAAGCAGCAGAGGCACCAGGGTAACCACTCCCCCGCTCTGCTCCAGAACCGCGTAACCCTCCCCGGAACGGATTCCCTCCGCCTGGTACCCCGGGGGGAGTTTGTAGTCAACCGTTACCGGCAGGCCAAGGGGAACCGGAAGCGCTGTCAAAAGCAGCATTGAAACCGAAAGCATCAGTGCCTTCTCCTGCGCTTTCTCATGGCGAAAAACCTCCTCAGGGGAAGCACAAGGTCGTCGGCGGTGGAGATGCTGACAATGTCCAGCCTGGCTTCCCGGCACAGGGATTCCCGGGCGGCGGAGAGGGCCTGAACCTTCTTTCCGAACTCCTCCTGCCACTGCCGGGAACTGGTGTCCGCCACCCGGGTCGCGCCGGTTTCAGGGTCACGGAACAGTATCCTGCCCACCGGAGGCACCCGGGTCTCCCGGGGGTCGAAAACATGTATGCCCACAAGATCGTGCCTGGCGGAAAAGGAACGGAGCGTCTTTCTTGCTTCCCCTCCGTATCTGAAGTCGCTGATCAGAAAGATCAGCGCCTTTCTTTTCAGAACCCTTCCCAGATAGCCCAGGGCGTTGTTGATGTCCGCCTTCTCCCGATGCTCGGATGCTTCAAGTACTCTTTTGATTATGCCCAGGGCATGGGACCTGCCCTTGTCGGGAGGGATGTAGTCGTGCACCCTGTTGCTGAAGGAGAGAAGGCCTGTTCTGTCATTGCTTCGCACCGCGGAAAGGGCAAGCAATGCAGCGGTTTCCGCAACCCTCTCCGCCTTGGTGAGGCTGACGGAACCGAAGTTGAGGCTTCCGGACACATCCACCAGAAGCATCACCTGAAGCTCCCTCTCCTCTGTGAGCACCCTCACGTGGGGCTGGCTTGTACGGGCGGTTACATTCCAGTCCATCAGCCTGGGGTCGTCGCCCTCGGTGTAGCGGCGGAACTCACAGAACTCCATGCCGTGGCCCCGGAAGATGGACCGGTAGTCACCGCCGATGAGCTGTTCCACCAGCTTTCGGGTGTGTATCTCAATCCGGCGAACCCGGCGAAAAAGACTGTGGGCGCTTTCCATCTATCTGCGGCCCACCGGAACCTTGTCCAGAATCGCCCGGATGATCTGTTCCACACTGACCTGCTCCGCTTCCGCCTCGAAGGATCTGATGATCCTGTGACGGAGCACCGCCGGGGCAACCTCCTTGATGAGATCCGGGGTGACGAACGCCTGGCCGCTCAGTACCGCCATGGCTCTGGCGCAGGCAATCAGCGACAGGCTTCCCCTGGGGCTTGCACCCACGGTGATCAGGTTCTCAAGATCCTTCAGACGGGCCTGCTTGGGGTTACGGGTGGCGTCAACCAGCCTTACCGCGTAATCAAGGGCCTCTGGCTCGACAATTACGCAGTTGACCGTATTCTGAATCCCCAGTACCTCGCCGGGGGTTATAACCGGTTCCGCCGGCGGAACACCGAACCCCCCCATTCTCTGAAGGATTTCCTTTTCTTCCTCGACTGTTGGATAGTCCACCTTCAGCTTCATCAGGAACCGGTCTACCTGGGCTTCCGGAAGAGGATACGTACCCTCCTGTTCAATGGGGTTCTGTGTGGCCATCACAAAGAACGGTTTCGGAAGGGGGTGGGTTGTTCCCCCGAAGGTGACCTGGCGTTCCTGCATGGCTTCCAGAAGCGCGCTTTGCACCTTTGCCGGGGCCCTGTTGATTTCATCGGCCAGGATCAGCTGGGCGAAGATCGGCCCCATTCTCTCCACAAATTCACCGGTGTGCTGCTGGTAGATCATGGTTCCCGTTATATCCGCCGGCATCAGATCCGGCGTGAACTGAATTCTGCTGAAGGTGCCGCTGATGCAGCGGGACAGGGTATATGCCGCCAGGGTTTTAGCGAGCCCAGGCACTCCCTCGATCAACACATGACCGTTGCACAGCAGGGCGGACAGAAGCCCGAGACGAAGCTCCTCCTGGCCCACAACCACCCGTGAGAACTCGGTTACCACCTTGTTCAGCTGCTCTCCGGCCAGGGTAACCCGGCTTTCAATCTCCGAAATTGGCATGTTCGACATCAGAGTTTCCCTTCGGCTTCACGGATGAGATCACGAATTAATTCTTCATACTCGGCAAGTTGCCCCGGGGTTTCAGCCTCGAACCGCATCACAAGAACGGGCTGTGTGTTCGAAGCCCGAAGCAGCCCCCAGCCCGCCGGGAAATCCACCCTCAAACCGTCGATACTCGAATACCCGATACCCCTGGAACTGAGAATCGCTCCGGCGGTCTCCACAATGCTGAATTTCACACTGTCCGGGCATGCCTCGCGAATCTCGGGGGTTGTGAAGGTGACCGGCAGGTGTTCAGTAAGTGAAGATACCGGGCCCGGAGCCATGCACGCGGTTTCAATGAAGCGCAGAGCGGCGTAGAGCGCGTCGTCGTATCCGTAGTAGCGGTCCCGGAAGAAGATGTGACCACTCATTTCCCCCGCGAGCAGGGCTCCCTTTTTCGCCATGGCTTCCTTGATTATCGAGTGACCCGTGGGAACCATCTCCGGCCTTCCCCCCAGCCTTTCCACCTCCCGGAAGAACACCCGGGAAGCCTTCACTTCGCTGATCACAATCGCGCCCGGGTTCTCCCGCAGCACCCCTTCGGCCAGCACGCACAGGATTCTGTCGCCGAAGATGACCCCGCCCTTTTCGTCCACTATCCCCAGCCTGTCCGCGTCGCCGTCGAAGGCTATGCCAAGCTCCGCCTTCTCGCGGAGAACCGTTTCCCTGAGAATCGAGAGGTTGGAAACCACTGTGGGATCAGGGTGGTGGTTGGGAAAGCTTCCGTCAGGGTCGCAGAAAAGCGGAACCACCCTGTGCCCCAGCTCCTTCAGTATCGCCACCGAGCAGTCGCCGCCGGTTCCATTGCCTGCGTCCACAACAATCTTGAGGGATCTTCCATGGGCAAACTCCGCCCTGAGCCTGTTCAGGTAGCTTTCCCGAATGGAAACCCTTTCCACTCTCAGGGGTGATTCGCGGAAATCGGCCTTCTCCATCGCTGACCCGAGCTTCCGCAGTTCATCGCCCCAGACACCGCGCAGCCCCCTCATGATCTTGAATCCGTTGTACGCCGGAGGATTGTGGCTTCCGGTAATCATCACGGTTACTTCGGGCATGAGCGTATGGGCGGCGAAGTAGGTCATGGGTGTTGTCTGGATGCCCAGATCGACAATGCTGCATCCCCGGGAACACGCGCCCCGGGCGAGGTTATGGAAAAGCTCTTCACCGGAGGGCCTGCAATCCCTTCCCACCGCGACCGAACCGCCATCCGCGAGTTCCCCCAGCGCACAGCCGAGACGGGTCACTGTGTCAGGGTCGAGATCCTGCTGAACCCGTCCGCGAATATCGTACTTGCGCACTATCTCATGGTTCAATTCGTTCCGCCTTCCGCCAGGGGAAGGCTCAGTGTAAGCAAACCCCTGGCCGCATCCTCGTTGAGCCATCCTCCAAACGAGGTGGCGATCAGCCTTGCCATTCCGGTTCCAAGAACCGAATCCTGTGTTCCGTCGATCCCGCTTTCATAGGAAAGGGCGAGACAAGCGGTGTTTTCCTCGGCGGTGAGGGTCATGGTGATCATGGAACCCCTGGAGGCCCTTCTGAGAGCCTCACCCACAAGGCTGTCCAGAGCTTCTTCAAGATGCTCCGCCGAGCCTCTGACCCTGATTCCCGAATCAAGGCTCACCGCAAGGGATATTCCCTGTCCGGCGGCGCTGTCCACAGCTTTCTGAACAGCCAGAGTGGCGATTTCGTCAAGTTCCACCACCGGGTTCTCCGATGTGGAAACGCCCTCCTCGTTCCTTGAAGCCATTTCTTCAAACACCCTCAGAATCCGGGATATGGATGTAACTTCGGCAGACAGGGCGGACAGGCTTTTCCTGACATCTTCCGTGAGGTCGTCTTCGTGCTCCCGGAGTTCTTCCGCGGTCTCCCCCACCTTCAGAAGCGGCTGGGAAAGGGCCTCCCCCACCCTGCTCAGAAGGCTGGTCTTAAGCAGCTCAAGGGAGGCAATCTCCCGGGCCAGTTCCTCGTTCTGCTGCTGCAGCCTCGAAATGGTCTTTCGGGCGGTTTGATTCCTCCGGTGGATGAGGCCCAGGCCAAAAAGCACCGCGGCAACAATCAAAGCAGCCAGAGTGGAGGTAATGCCATTCATGGAAGCAGGTGAGTCCTCACTTGAGATGGATAAGAACCGCTATTCCAGAGACAGTATCTTGGAAAGAACCGGATCAAGGGTGGATGCCGCTTCCAACTCGGCGGCGGCGTGACTGTCCCTGCCGGTGAATGTATAAACCTTGGCAAGATTGACATGGAACCCCACGATGCTCTGCATATCACCGGCGGACAGGGCCATTCCCTTGCGGAAGTGATCTTCCGCCTCATCGTAGCGCTGCATGCTGAATGAACAGCGCCCAAGCATCTCCCTGGCCCTGAGTCTGAATTCCGGGCTGGCCAGAACTTTTTCGAACTCGGAAACCGCTTCTCTGAGAAGCCCCATTTCCATGTAGGCAATGCCAAGATCAAAGTGTGTCTTGTAGTCTTCCGCGGTAACATAGGCGCTGACACCCTCCTTGAATTCCCTGATCATGCCCGCCAGGAACCCCTTGGACGAATCGGTCTTGACGTTTTCTATGTCGTCGAGGATTTCCGCCATGTCCGCAAGATTCCGGTGATCCTTGTAATCCGGGCATATACCCACCATCAGGTTTCTTGCGTCTGTGTAGCTCGGGTCCACCTCGAGAGCAGCCTGAAGCGCCGCCATGGACTCGTAGTTGCTTCCGTTGAGAAGATAGGCCACAGCGAGACGGTAGAAAGCCCTTGCCTGCCCGCTGCTGCCGATGGTGTGACGAATCCGTATCAACTCCTTGGCGGCGGAAAGGGATTCTGGGCAGATGTCGAGAACGCCTTCAAGGAGTTCGAAAACCATGTAGTCACGATCCTCGTTCCTGTAAATCTCGGCTGCCTGAAGATAGGCGCTGACCGCGCCGTAGAAATCACCCACATCAAGGAGAAGGTTGGCCATCTCGACATGACCGAGGGCGTCGGTGGGGTTGTTGGCAAGGTTGGCCCTGATGTCCGCCACCTGTCTGGATAAAGCCTCCCGGACCTGCCTGACGGAAACCAGCCCCATCGAAACCAGCACATCGCCAAGCCTGGCGTCCTTCATATCCGCGGTTTGCCTGTCCAGGGCGCGAAGCACATCCCCCGCCTTCAACAGGCCGCTGGCAACGAAATACTCGCCGATACGACGGGGACCGGGAGACAGAGTGCCGCTGAACGGAGTTTCACGATCCGGATCGTGATTCACGCCGATTATCTCGTCAACCACCCTCTGTTCCTGTTCAACCTGCTCCCGGGTGCCGAAGTCCGCCTCGCTGAAGTCGAGAGTTTCCAGAATGCTTTCCTCGACCGTGGGTTTCGGTGAAGGTTTCCTGGTTGCCTGCTTTGGAACCGGCTCTTCCCCTCTTTCCTTAACCGGCTTTCTTCGAACCCTTTCCGGCATGGCCGCCACCGCGGAGTCAAGGCTTTTTCTTATCTGGTTTTTTCTGAGTGTGGTGAGCATCTCGTGCATTCTGGCGTGCTGGGGCATGTCTCTTTCCATGGCAAGCCCCACCGCGTAGTCGAGGAAAGCTTCGTTCTTCTGCTTGTAGGCGGTTTTCGCCAGCAGAAGAACCCACTTGTCCTCGCCGGGGTCGAGTGTGGTCAGCGCCCGGAGCACTTCGCTCACCCTGCCGCCGTCTTTCTTTCCCTCTATGGAGAGATACTTCGCGTACTCCCGCTTGGCCTGGTCCGGCTTGTCCTGGGACTGGTAGCACTTTCCCATGATGTAGTGGGCCATGGGAATGTTGGCGCTTGCCCGAAGCACCTTCCTGCAAACGGAAAGGGCCACCATGTGGAGCCCCTCCTGATAATAGAGTTCGGCGCTGGTCAGGAAGTGATCAAGGGCTTCCTTCTCCGAGTTTGTTTTCAGAAGGATGTCGCCGACTTTGTTGTGAACACTGGCGTCTTCGGGGTCGGACTCGAGAATAAGTGTGAATGCCCGCAAAGCGCTGTCGAGCTTGCCCTTCTGAACCAGGTCGTGGGCCTTTTTCTTCAGTACTTCAACAGCCTCAGTCAAGAGACCATCTCCCCTTTATGGTGGAAAACCGTTCCACAAGTCACCGCCTCAATGTCCGGCACAGCCATATGGTAGGGAATGCACCTGTAGTCGTCAAGATTCCAGACAATCATATCCCCGTCGAAACCCGGCGCCAGAGATCCTTTGGTCTTCGAAAGCCCAAGTGCCGCAGCACCATTCGCGGTGGCTGAGACCAGGGCCTCTTCCACCGTGAACCCGCAGGCGCACACCGCGAGGTTGACCATGAAGGGCATCGATTCGCAGTAACAGCTGCCGGGGTTGAAATCCGTGGCCAGAGCCACCGCGGCTCCGGCGTCGATAAGCTTTCGCCCCGGTGGAAATGGTTTGTTCAGAAAGAGAGCCGTTCCCGGAAGAAGGGTTGCAACGGTGTCCGAGGCGGCAAGCCTTTCAATGTTCGTGTCGGATACCGAAAGAAGGTGATCGGCGCTCATGGCGCCAAGTTCCACCGCTATACCGGCGCCGCCGGTATCATGGAACTCGTCGGCGTGGATTCTTGCCCGGAAACCCATTCCAATCGCGGCGGAAAGGTGCCTTCGGGTCTGATCGGGAGTAAACGCGCCCTTTTCACAGAAGATGTCCACGAACTCCGCCAGCCCTTCACGGGAAACCGCGGGCAGCACATCGGTCTCAAGGAAATCCAGATATCCGTCGGGGTTTCCGGCGAACTCCGTGGGTACCGCGTGGGCACCCATGAAGGTTCGAAGAACTGTCTGGGGAACCTCTCCGGATATCATGGTGATGATTCTCAGGCAGCGCAGCTCGGTTTCCAGATCGAGCCCGTAGCCGCTTTTCGCCTCGAGGGTGGTTGTTCCCAAACCAAGCATGTTCTGAAGAGCCGCTTCCATGTTGCGCTTCAGAACCTCATCGGAGGCCCTTCGGGTGGTCTGGACGCTGTTCAGAATTCCGCCGCCGGCTGCGGCTATCTCTTCGTAATCGGCTCCCGCGGCCCGCAGGGCAAACTCGCCCTGACGGGTTGCGCCGAAAATCGGGTGTGTGTGTGAATCGACAAAACCGGGAGTCACCACCCTGCCTCCAGCATCGGATACCCGCAGGTCTCCCCAGTCGCGGGAGAGGCGCTTCTCAGGGCCTCGCCAGACAACCTTTCCGTCGATGCAGACCAGTGCCGCTTCCGGTAATAGACCGATTTCACCGGAGAGGGCGCCTCTTCTCGGGCCGGCAGGCCCCTCCATGGTAAGAAGCTGCCCGATTCCCTTCAGTATGAAGCCGGCTCCGGTCCCCACTTACGCCCGGGTGTCGGGAACAATGGAAGCGACTTTCCGCGCCCCCATCATGTGGAATTTCACCCTTCCTTCGATCTTGGCGAAAAGGGTGTCATCGCTCCCCTTGCCCACGTTCACCCCGGGGTGGATACGGGAACCCCGCTGCCTGATGATTATCGTTCCGGCGCTGACCAGGGCGCCCGCCGGGGCTTTTACTCCAAGCCGCCTTCCGGCGCTGTCCCGGCCGTTCCTGGAACTGGAACTGCTTTTCTTGTGTGCCATCTCTTCCGTTGCCTTTCCAGCCTATTCCGCGACCACAAGCCTTGTGGACGCGGTTTCCCCGCCGGAGGTGTATACAACAACATAAACCCCCGCGGGAACCCGACCCCCGGTATTCCAGGTGTAAACCCCTGATTCACCGGGAGTATTCACTTCATAAACCAAACGCCCTGTAATATCGTACACGGACAGCATTCCTTCAAGCCCCTGCCCGGTAAGGATCAGGTCACATGTTCCCCTGACGGGATTGGGTGTTGCGGTGATGCCGAAAAACGGATGAACCCCGGGCTCGCCGCCCTCAATACCAGTGGAGAAATCGAAGTTCACCTCCACTGTTTCCGAGGCTCCAACCACAATACCGGCAATGGTTTGAGTTCCAACGCCATCAACCGTGGCGGTCACGTTGTACGTGCCTGGAAGAAGGGATTTGGAGTATCCGCCGTTGATCACGTCGCTGCGGGTAAATCGGAGGGGCGTTGAGTCGAAACCGTCCGGGATGGAAATCTCAATCAGGGCGTCCAGCGGGTCACCTCCACCGATGACGGTGCCCTTGATGCCGTATGTGGCGCTGATGGCCCACTCCAGCATGGGCATGTAGTTGGCCGAGGAAACCCCGGGCCAGTCCGCAGGTGACTTCACATCGGAGTACTCGATGGTGTGGTCAACGGTGCCGATCTCGCCGTAGCTCCAGTCGTTCACGTCTCCCCGGGTGGGATACCACGAGGCTCCTGGAATCCAGATATCCCACACACCGGCGCCGTAATAGGCGGTTATGGAGGGATGCCAGGCGTAGGCCTGGGCCTGGGCCGTAACCAGGTCGATGTCCTGAATGGGAACGGACCCGCTGTAGTTCCATACCGTGTTCACGCAGGTGGCGCCGTCGTGCCCGGATAGACCCCCGGCGAAAACATTCCTCAGGTTGTCCAGGGAAGGCCAGCCGGGCTGTGTGATGTTTCGCAGAGCCTGGGTTTCGGGTTCACTGAATGCTGACGGCCCCGACCCCCCGCCGCTCTGCCACATGTAGCTGCAGTTCCGGTTCAGGTCCACGCTGTTGGCGTTGTACCTGGAATTCGAGTTGTACCCGTCGGGGTTCAGCACGGGAATGACCCAGGTTTCGGCGTTGTTCACCAGGTATGTGCACATGTCGCTGGTGCCGTAATTGTCGGTGAGGACCGTGAGGAAATGAAGGGCCGCCATGCCCGAGCCCTTCTCGTCGCCATGCATGTTGGACTGTATCCTCACCCGGGGCCCCGGAAGGTTCTGGGAGGGGTACTGGGTTACCACAACGGCGTAGATGGGCCTGCCCTGAACGGATGTGCCCAGATTCTCCAGCCTGCAGATATCGGGATGATTAGAAACTATCGAAGCCAGTTCCGCGTTGATCTCTGTGATGGAAGGGTACGGAACCAGGGGAACGGGAACCTCGAGCACTACCGGCTCGTAACCCATCAGCCGCAGGTTCTGAAAGCCGTCGTCGTTCACATACACCCTGGCGCGACTGTCGAAAACCGCTTCAACATCAAAGCCTTGGGAGTCCAGAAAGCGGAAATCGGCCATGTGAAAATCCGGGACCATCACCGAATACCATCCGTCCGCCGAGACGGAAAGCAGGGCTGCAAGAATAATTGAGGTCATATTTTCTTCTTCCTGATAAACCGGGTGACATCAACAGGCAACAGATGCAGGAATGCGAACATTCGACGAAGCGTGGACCGGGTCAAGCTTGCAGTTTCACTATACCCCCGAGTAGAATAGCAGTTCCGGTCGGGGCGTGGCGCAGCCCGGTAGCGCACCTGCTTTGGGAGCAGGGGGCCGCTGGTTCAAATCCAGTCGCCCCGACCACTTCAGCACTTGAGTGAACGCGCCACAGGAACCTGTTCGCACTCCTTTCCTTCTGCCGGACCAACCGCTCAATTGACCATCCGCAGTGATATGAATATCATTGTTACATGAGATCATCAGTTGAAAAGATAGTACAGGATGCCCTGACTCTTTCATCTCATGCACGGGCATACATCGCCCAGCAACTCATCGAGAGCCTTGATGCCTCTTCCGAAGCCGAACTATCCGAGGCTTGGCGAACTGAGCTGCGCAGGCGGTGCCGCGAGATTGATGAGGGAGCAGTTGAACTCAGGGACGCGAACGACGTTTTCGCCCGTGCGTTCTCCGCCATCAAGTGAAACCTGTTTCATTTAGTCCAGATGCTGAAGCGGAGATGAACGAAGCGGCCGCCTGGTATGAGTCTCTGCAACCCGGGCTTGGTGGACGTTTTCTTGTAAGTGTACGGGACGCGGTCAATCGAATCCAACTCAATCCGGAACTCTTCCCTGCTCTCGAGGGTGATGTTAGACGCTGTCGACGAAAACTTTCCCTTTCGGTGTCATGTTCCGTATCAAATCCGATATGCTGCAGGTGGTTGCGATAATGCATCTGCGGAGGGAACCGGGATACTGGAGCAGCAGACTGGGGTCTCAGCTTCCAAAATCGTATCTTCCCTAATTCCACTTCTGTTTTCCAGAAAAAGCCCATTCCACTATCTTCCATAACAACCTGGAGGTCCTCGGGAAGCGCTATCCTCTTCCACTCAAGCGGGGGGTTTTGCTTCGCGGTCTCTTCGGGGGTCTTTTCAACGAGTTCAGGTGCCTTGAGTCCCTTCTACCGGGATTCCCCTTCAGTCCCCAAGTGAATGTCGAACCAGCGCAGCTGCTCCCACAGCACGTGCTCCACGCTCTCCCTGGCAATGTAGCCGTGGTCCTCATGGGGCAGCAGCACCAGCCTGGCCGTTCCCCCGGAACTCCGCACCGCCTCGTAGAACACCTCTGACTGGTATGTGAGCGTTCCCGGGTTGGAATCATCGGCGCCGTGAATTATCAGAATCGGTTCATCAATCAGATCCGCCTGGAAGAGCGGTGAAGCCTGTATGTACGCATCCCTGGCCTGGAAGAGCGACCGGCGTTCCGCCTGAAAACCGAAGGGCTGGTTGGTCTTGTTGTATGAACCGCTCCGGGCTATGCCCGCCCGGAAAAGGTCGGTGTGGGCCAGGAGGCTGGCCACCATCAGGGCGCCGTGGCTGTGTCCGAACACGCCTATTCTGTCCAGGTCCGCCACACCCATTTCCACCGCCTTGGCCACCGCGGCCTCGGCACTGGCCACAAGCTGTTCGTTGAAGGTGTCGTAGGTGGTTTCGGGGTCGCCGATCATGGGCATCGCGGTCTGGTCCAGAACCGCGTAGCCCCTGAGGAGGAAGAAGAGGTGCGAGGCTCCGTAAAGGCGCATGAAGCGCCGGGCCGAGCCCCTGGTCTGGCCCGCCGTCGCCGCCCCGGAATACTCAAGGGGATACGCGCTGACCACCGTGGGCAGAGGCGTGCCCTCCCTGTACCCCGGAGGCAGGTACAGGTGAAAACTCAACGGGACGCCGTCGGCCCTCTGGTAGTGGACTATCCGGCTTGAAATCTGCCGAAGCTGCGGCGAGGGGTCTTCGAAGCCGGTTATGGGCACGGAACGAAGGGCCCGGGTCGCCTCCCCCTCCCCGGCTTCAACAACTTCCCCCAGCGTTGCCAGGTAGTAGTTGGGAACCTCCGTAGGGGATTCGGAGCGGAACACGAAGCGGTCATCGCTCCCGGCGAAGGCCTCGAAGTATTCGTAGCGCTCGGGGTGGCACCGGAACAGGCGTTCAGTCTCCCCGGTCTCAAGGCTCCGAAGGTCGAGGAAGGGCCGGTCCCCCTCTTCGGTGGCGCCTGTGCCGCTGAAATACACCCCTTCCCCGTTCTGGCGCATTACCCATCCGCCGTGGGGCAGCTGGCTGAAAACGGGAGAACCGGGATGGCCGTAGCTGTCCCCCACGTCCAGGTCGTACCAGGGCCGGGCCGTACCCGAATCCACATCAAGGAGCCAGACATGGTACCACCGGCGCATCCTTTCGTACTGGCCCAGCATCAGCGTGCCATCCCGGGCGCCCCATGCGAACTGAAACACCCGGTGCTCTGCCCGGAACACCTCACCAGGCTCTCCTGTGAAGGGTTCCCGAAGAACCATCAACCTGTCCCGGTGGGGAACCTCCGCCACTGGGTCGCCGCCGTCCAGGGCCTCAATCCAGTAAAGCTCATGGGGCGCAGTGGCCCTCCAGGAGACCTGCCTCGGCCCGGTCCTTTCACCGTGTACCGGCACAGCGTCCGCCAGGGGCAGCACCGCGATGTCCGCCACCGGCTCGCCCGAGGCGTTCCAGACCTGAATCTCCCTTCCGAACCGCCACCAGGCCACCTCCCGGGACCAGGGGCCCACCAGCCGCTCAACGAGAATGTACTCCCCGTCAGGCGAGTAGCTGAAGTTGATGTAGAAGCCCGCCTCTCCCATCACCGTCGAGCCGCCGTCAGAGGGGTTGACCACGACCGGCTCCGATATGAAATGGTACTCGAACAGCTCTTCGTCGTAGCGGCTCTGAAGAAGATTCCTGGCCTCATAGGTGGAACGGGCCGAAGCTCCCGCCCCCTCCGCAACAACGGGTCCCGCGGGAATGTCAGGCGGCTCGGGAGCCGGCCCCCTTTCCGGAATCCGAAGGCAGATAAGCCGTTCCTGATCCGGCGTCCATCTCGCCGCGTTGGCGATGAGGGGATTCAGGGCCAGATTCCCAATCTCGATCAGGCTCCCATCCACCGCCCCGACCCACAGGCCGATATGATCCGACCCTGCCACCGTCAGCGCGAAGCGGTTTCCGTCCGATGTGAAATCAACGGCATGAACCTGAAAACCCGAAGGCAGCGCCAGGGGCACCACCCCGCCGTCCTCCACCCTGACCAGCCGGGGGGATGTGGCCCCGTAACGGCCATGAACGCTGTTCAGAACCGGATTGACCCTGATGCCGGCCAGCTTGTGCATGGGCGCGGCCAGAACCGCGAGGGGGGGATAGAGCACCGGGTCCGCCAGGAGCAGGTGCTCCCCGGTCGGGGATGTCCACACCCAGGGAAGCTGCGGCGCGTGAAGCACCTCCAGTATGTCGCCGGAAGGAGACTGCCAACCGACAGCAGGCTCTCCCACCCCGGATGCGCTCCGGGCCGCCACAATAACCAGCAACCACGGGAATACCTGTCTTGTACTCATATCACCATCCTTCCCGGCGAACTTCCTCGCCGGTTCAGCCTTCTCCTTCGCAAGGGCGGTAACAGCCCGCTGGGGCGGCCCCACCGCCGGCTCTCCTCCGTGCAATCCAGTTCAGAAAAAACAGAACTCCGATGAGGGCCAGGCTTCCGGATATGCTGGCATACGCCGCCCAATGCTGCCTGCCCCCGGTGGAGACAAGATAGAGCACCGCCAATGCGGTGAACGCCACCGCCCCCACCCACTCCCGACGCCAGGATACCGCAAGTATCAGGGCCACCAGGAACACCGGAGCAAGGTGGATCATGAGGCCGAGGAGCGTTTCCCCCACTCCCCTCCCCGCTTCGAAAACGTCCAGGGAAAACAGGCTGAGGAACACTCCGAACAGAATGCACAGAACCCTTGGAGCCCAGTAAAGCACCTTATTCAAAGCTACCTCCGGTTCATGGAGTTGGCTGCTCTGCCGTCAACAGGTCGGTGAGAAGGGCCTTTTCCTTCAGGCGAAGCAGCGTCAGCCTGCCCTCCCCCTCAACCATCCTCTGGGTCTCCAGTATCTCGAACATGGCTTCCGCCACTTCCATGTCGGAGCTAATCTCCGCCATGGCCCTGCCCACGATGGCCGGGCGCACCGCCCCCGCCTTTCCGAACTCAACGGCGGCCAGTTTTTCCGCGGTGTTCCTGATGATGTTCACCTGGTTGGCCCCGTCCTGCTTGATGGCAGCGGTAACCTGGCGAAGCCTGTTCACCACCTTGCTCTCTATCTGGGCTATCATCCCGGGGTCCCGGAAGTGCACCTTCCTGATGTAGATGGACCCGAGCCTGTAACCCCACTCGTTGGATTTGGGCGTAACCTCGTCACGGACCGTGCGGCTCATGGGGTGCCTGTCCACAAGCATCTTGGCGAGGGGAAGGTTGCTCAGGCAGCGCACCGTTGAATTGCTCACGTTGGCCGCCAGAGAGCCCCTGGGATTCCTGTTCTTGAAAAGGTAGGCAACGGGATCGCTTATGAACATCTCAAACCAGATACCGATCCCCATCGGCGCCCCCTCCTCGGAGTTCACGGGCTGGCTCCTCAGGTACTGCTGATCAAGCCTCATGTCGGTTACATGGCAGCGCCCCAGCCAGTTCACGAAAAGGGCTCTCCAGCCGAGTTTTGCCCACAGGCAGGTGAAGCCAGGCCTGTCAACGATCCCTATCACGTTCCCGAAAAGAACGTACACATGGCACCGGCGCTCGCGCACTATGGTGTACGCCCCCGTCATCCTCAGAACCCACAGCAGAACAGGCACGCCAATCAGAAAAACAAGGAAGGTGATTGCCCCGTAAATGATGTCGTTCACGGCCTCACCTCCGTTATCAGGCGCTGCGCCTTGGAAAGAAGCGCCAGTCTCACCGTTCGCAGGTAGGCCTCCATGGCTCCCATGCCGCTCTGCTTCAAATGGGCCAGCTGGGCCGCCAGCCGCCGGAGCGGCTCAACATCCGCCTCCGCCTTCAGGGTTTCTATCTCAACGGCCCTCTTCGATTCAACTATCCTCTGATCCGCCGCGGCGGTCGCAAGGCTTATGTCCGAAGACACCTGGTTGTGGGCGGTGTTGATGGCAGCCAGGGCCGACTCCACCTCGGGGGGAGGGTCTATTCCCGTAATCAGAGAGGCGTCCAGCAGTATCCCGTACCTGGCCTGGGAACTCATGCACTCCATGTCCATGTGTTCGTTCAGGTCTCGGAGGTTTTTACGAAGATCGTTGATGGATATCCCCTCAACAGAAACAGAGCCAACCTCGGCATCCGCCTTCCCCGGCGCCTCGAAAGTGGCTATCCTCTCTCTCAGCACCGACACGAAAAACCCCATTACATGAGCAATTGGCCTGGTAACACCGAAGATGTAGGCGTAAAGGTTCCTCTCGGACACCTGGTACCTTATCTGCCCGGTGAGACCGGTGTTCAACTGGTCCTTGGTCACCGCCTCCAGCATTGTCCCGTTGTGGTTCGCCGTTGGTGACTCCGGGTCGAATGCCATGTTAACCGTCTCGGTGGCCACCGAGACTTTGTGGATCTTCTCCCACGGCCATTTGAAGTAGGGCCCGCCGGGCATGATCACATGCACCTGCGGGAAGCAGTAACGCTCCTTCTCCGTGTCACGCAGCATGTCCGAGATCGGATCATCCAGGGTGGTGAGTTTGCCATGCCGCTTCGCCCGGCCGAAAACCGTCTTCACCGCCCTCTGATGAGGCGCAACCGTATAGAAGCCGGAAAGCACCACCCGAATGAAAAACCATGCCCAGAACCCCGCCCAGAACCAGGTTGGAATCACCATTCCCCTCCGTTACTGAAGTGTTAAAGGACAGTTAAAACGTGCCCCAACTGATAAGGACGGCGGGCAAAAAGGTCAACGGCAGATCGTGAGTTGAATCTTTGGCGGTAAAAATCTCATTGTCGCGGCTTTATCTGGGTTTCCCCCTGAGGAATTCCCTGAACTCCTGACGCGCATCGGATGTGAAGGAACGCAGATGACTCGCAGGCACTGGAACGAAGGCGATGCCCTGACGCTTTGCCTCGGCAGCCAGATCGGTCTGGTAACGGCCGGTTGGAACCAGGAGTTTGCCCGGGTATGCACTTTTGTGGGCCCAGCCAAGCCTGAGAAGGCGCTTTGCTTCCCGCGCAGAGGGCTCTGATTGATCCGCCGGGACCATGACATGCCCCATGATGTAGCAGCTCGCAGCATCCATCAGGCAGACGCAGTTGAACGAACCGTCCCGTATCGTAACGATGGGCGTGTCATTCAACTGAAAAGCGATCCACGCTTCGTTGACGTGGAACTGATTTGGATGAAGCACTTTACGACCTCCCCGTCCAGATCCGCAGAAAAGCCCCGCTGACGCAGGGCGAACAGCTGGCCCGGATCACTCTGTTAGAACACCTCCTCTGTCACGCAGAGTATCCGCTGGAGCACCGGGGGAAACAGTTCCAATGTGCCGCACGAAACGATCGCGATCGACTGAGCGGATATGGTCGGGGCCCACATAGCCCAGTTTTCCTGAAAGCGACAGGGAATGCATTTCTTTTCGATCACATGAGTACGTTCCGCGGTCATTTCATCCCCAACGTTGTTCATAACCGGGCACCGGAAAATGCAGCGCTTTCAGTAAAGTGCAGGCACCCTGTCCGCCCCGTCATTCCGTTCCTCTCCCAAGGTCGTAGTAGAAGTGATCGGCGGCTTCCTGATCATGTCCCGAGAGAATGCGGGACACAAGCCGGCGGTTGCGGAAGAGATACCAGTCCCCGAAGAAGTCGAACTTCCGGCATGATGTAACTATGTAAGCACGGTTGATGATACCGTAGCGAAGTCCGGCACGCCGACCATGCGCGCGCAGGCGGCGTGCGAAGTCCACATCCTCCGCGCTGACGAACCGTTCATCAAAACCGCCCAGGGCATCGAACCCCTCCCGGCGCATCCAGAACATGCCGGCCCAGCTGCGTTCGAGAAGCAGTCGCGGAGCGAACGTCATAGAGCTGAAAAAAATGCCCGGAGACATCCTTTCGGGCATGATCCGAACCCCGCCCCCAACATACCTTCCGGTTGAGAGCCTTCGCGACACCTCGGACAGCATGTTGGCGGACATCCAACTGTCAGCGTCTATGGTTACTATCGTGTCGGCCTGGCTGGAGAGGATTCCGGCGTTCCGAATTCTTGCCAGATTCTTCGCGGGTTCAGCAACAACACCGGCACCAAAACCTTTGGCGATGGATTCGGTACGGTCGGTACACCGGTTGAGCACGACAACTATCTCGACCGGGGCAGACAAATAAGTTTCCGCCGTCCGTACCGACGAAAGGCAGCGGGGCAGGCAGACCTCCTCGTTGTGCGCCGGGATAACGACCGAGATCTCCGGCTTCATCGTCCCTCTCTATCCGGAAGGCAGGCCACGCCGGCGGTCACCGACTTGCCGGGCGCAACCAGCCCATCACGACTCATGTTCGACATCGGTCGGCAGCACCACCCATGAGTGCTTCCGGTCAAGATAGACAGTGACTCGCGGAGCCGGAAAGGATGGGTCGGCGAAAGCACCCACGGGGATCCCGCAGTACCCTTCAAGCCCCTCTGCTTCATAGTACAAAGTGGCGCCACAGTTCGGGCAGAAATGGAAGGTGATCGTTCCCCCATCGTCCGGTATCCTTGTGTAAGCCCTGGCTTCACCACTTACAGCAACGTCTTCCCTGCGAAAACGTGCCTGAACGCCGAATACGCTGCCCGTTCGAAGCTGGCAGGCAAGGCAGTGGCATACCGATATTCTTGCCGGTTCACCGGTGATGCGGGCCGTCAGCCTGCCGCAACTGCAGGAGGCCACTCTCTCCGCCATACTGTCTCCTTCCGGTTGCACCCAGCGATTGGTATGACCAGCGCCCCCGCCTCTACCCCATTCAATGACTGGCGCCTGGTTTTGCCGTGGCTTTCCGGTCAGTGCTTCAAGTTTTCCCATTCTTCCCTCAGAATACCCATGTCTACAAGATCGGCAAAGCTTCCGTTGATCCATCTGTATTGTCTCTGCCTACCTTCTTCAACAAAACCGCAGGAGAGAAAACATTAGATCGCTCTCTCATTCCTTGAGTTCGTCAGAAGACCAATTCTGCGCGCACCCAGATACTGAAACGCAAAGTCAACGACAAGCCTGGTCACTTCTGAACCATAGCCTTGGCCCCAATTTTCAGGGTTGCCTATTGTGAGTCCGTACATGTAACAGCCGAGATAGCTGGTCAGATGCTTCAGTGAACAGTAGCCAATGTATTTGCCCTCTACTTCGATTGCAAAAAAGTTCAGGTTCTCATCCCTCTTCGTGCAAAGCTCGTACCACTCCTCGGTTGCTTCCATTGGGTTTACATGCGGGAAACCTCCTTTTAATGTGAATACCTCCATGTTTTGGAAGAACTCGTGCTGTTTTGGAACGTCCTCCCGCGCCACCGGTCGAAGCAGAACTCTTTCACCCTTGATCATCACGCTCCCCCTTGCTGAATGCGAAGTCGGCAGTTCGATCTATGCTTGCAACGCCTGAACGACATCCACACCGTTACCATCGGGGTCCTTGATGTTGAAAAACCGATAGCCCCAGGGCGTGTCCTTCGGAGGTTCCTTCACCTCGACACCCAGGGCTTGTATCCGCTTGAACTCGGCGTCAACATCCAACACTTGGAGCTCGAACCCCTGGCATGCGTTGAACTCCCGAGGGACGTATTCCCCGTCGTAGTTCACCACGACAAGGACCGTCCCGTCGCGGCTGTCGCCAAACCATATCTCGATGCGGTCCGGCCCGCCATGCGATTCATCAATGTTCGCACCCAGAATGGTCCTGTAGAACCCGGCAAGCCTTTTGGGATCAGCCGAAACGATGTTCACGCATTTGAGCTGCATCACGAACCGCCCTGTTGTGAAGACTCGGTCATTCTCCACTCCTTCTCCCATCCGTCACATCTGCCTGATGTCACGAATCATTCAAATGTCTTATCAACTTCAACTGCAATTGTTTATCGAGCTGCTTCTCATCATTTCCGCTGACAGCCAACTTAAGTTCCGGTCTTCCCGATTATGCCTGCAAGCCACATGGCGATACCAGAAAACACGGGGGGCTGTTGAAAAACACCTCCCGCATCAGCACGGGAATACTCCTGTCCTCGGTGCTGAATCCGACATGTATCCCAGGTTTGGAAAACAGGCTGAATTGGTTGCCACTTCTCTTTCCTGCCTGGTGTTTGGCTCATCATGAAGATGCGGGATGTTTATTTGCGGAGTGTTTGCGAATCCTGTTCGCCATCCTGACGGCAATAGGTTCCAGGTGCTTCGTAGATCAACGGGAAAGAGCACGGGGTTTTGATCGAATCAAGAGAAAGGTCTACATCAAGCTCCGGCCACCGAAGGTGATCAACTGCATCCTCAACCACAGCGAAAACCTTGCGAAGCTGGGCATTCAGGAACCATGGAAAGTCCCTGTAATCCAGGAAGTATTCCTTTCCACGGTACAGTATCCAAAGACCGAACGGCGAAACGTCGGTAACCTCAGGACCGGAAGTATTTGTTCCAATGCAGGATGATTCCATCTGCCCTGTCCTTAACTATGTTTTCCAGCTCTGTTAAATCCTTACGCGAAAGCCCTCGACTGAAAGCCAGTTCAATGTCCGGTTCCAACCAGAATTTCGCTTCACCTTCGGGAGAGCGAACATGAACGTGACGTCGGGGTTCCTCGCGGGAGAAAAAGAAGAATCGAAAAGCCCCAAAATGGAAAACGGTTGGACTCACAATTTCAAAGCCATTCTCGCCAGTGCCTCTCCCAACAGCTTCTGCATTAGCAGGCTTCTCCTTCATTGTGGTGAGAATGCAGTTCTTTGTTTTTTATGTCAAGGAGCATAGCCCGTCCGATTGGCAATGCACTCCAAGTGAACAAGAGACCTTAACGGAAGCGCAGGATTCCTATCTTCAGGTCAGTGCGCATTCCGGACGAAAAAACTCAGCTGGTCCGATTCGCATAAGACGTCTTTCCGGGGAAGCTTCAGATCCTGAACAGTGACACTTCCCTGTCTCAACAACGAAGAACAGCCATCACATCAACGGAGGCAGGTTCCCCGTCACATTGCCCTGCTTGAGCTGGCCCCCCCATGTAGACAGGGGTGATCGTAAGCTTCAGGCATGGCCCGTGAAAGAGAACCGGGTACAACAGATTCCGGTCCAAAGTTTCCAACGATTCCGGTTGAAACTTACCACGGATTCCGGGGCAATATTTCCAACCCCTGTTGGTCGGTTATCACCGGTCTGGCAGCATCATTCGCACATTTTGTGTCGCCGTTCCGGGCTATCAAACTGCAGGGAGCATGAAAAGTTCCGACGCACGTGCAGAAGGTGTTTTGTTGCCGGTCGGCTCAGTAGATGCATGCATCCAATATGGACAGCACTTCAGAAAGCAGGTCTTCACTGGCATGTTCGATCAACTCAGCACAACGGGAACGGTAGTCAACGGATTTGACCTGCTCAACCATGATAAAGCCCGTCAGCCTGCTGTCATTCGGAATGGGCACATGAAAGGGAAAACCTCGCTCTGTTTTCGTAACCGGACAAACGATGGCCAAACCTGTACTTTGATTGAAAAGCTCCCTGCTGACCACCAGGGCAGAAAGACAACCCTTCTGCTCATGACCGGATGTGATCGTGATGATGTCCCCCTGCCTGGGGGCAAAAGCATCCATTACCAGACCTCCCTGCCGACCGGCTCACCCCAGTCGACTTCGCCGGTCTGGTAATCCTCGGGAATCTCTGCGACAAGATGCTCAAGACTGTGATTCTTCCTGGCAGGCGTGACAATGATGACGCCATCCATTACAGTGACATCCACCTCGTCACCGACTGCAACCCGGGCATCGGCAAGCAGGTTCTTCGTGAGACGAAGCCCCTGGCTGTTCCCCCATTTCTGGATCCTGGCTATCATTCAGCCACCTCCCATGTATATACGCAGTATAGCCCTACTGACTGAGAGGGGCAAGAATTTCGATCAGGCTTCCGGCAAGCTCAACGGGGCACACACGCACTCTCTAAGCGCTCAGTCAGCTCCATTCCCCGTCCAGCCGTAGAAAACGCACGCAGCACGATGAACAGAAAGCACTCCCTGACACTGGGGACACTCCCAGCGCTTCCGCTCGGCAAGAACAAAGGCATCAATCCCCTCATCCCGAATCAAAGCCAGATTCTCAAGCATGCTCATGCCGTACCTGGTACGGTATCGCTTGTCGAGGTCACGCAGCCTGCGGCAGGGGGAAATGCAGGAACAGAACTCCCCCACCCTCTCAACACATTTCCTGATCTTGCAGGAAGCGCAGTACGCAGGCTTGGAGGAATCACTTCTGCAACCGGAACAAACCCTCTTCTCACGAAGAAAACCGCTGCACAGAGCGCAGTTCATCCCGCAGGGAGCTATCATCTCCGGAACTATGGCATCAACATTTACCTTTTCCACAACACTCCTCAGAAGCAAGCACTGCAACTCGACTCAAAACCATCCGAACGACAAGGTCTGAATGAATCGGCCGGGAATTCGGGAACTGAGCCGAACCCCGACCGGTCTCAGGGGGCTGAGCTTCGATGTAACCAATTACTGTGGAGAACTTTGTCATCACAGATCAGATCTCGAAAAAACACTAACAGAACACCAGGTGTCCCCCAACTGCGGGAATCTGGATGTCCCAAAAAGATCACAACCCGTCATCTTCGAGCGGGCCATCAACAGTATCCAGAATGACCCCGTGGAACTCGGCATCGAACCATTCCTCGAACAGCTTCAGGGTCAGTTCGGCGGGCCACATGTCCTCGTCGGTGTACCACCCCTCCAGTTCGGACTCGAAGACGAAGCGGAAGTTCTTCTTAAGCCATCTCCGAATCTGCTCGGGAGAATCTGCTGCATCATCGGCGACAAGGTACACCGTCTTGTCGTCGTTCACCTCTTCAAGCGTCATCGGAGGAGAATCGGGATCATTTTCATTGATCCAGCGCAGGGCTGGTTCCTTGTAACGCAGAATTAGAACGGTTCTATTGAGCATTTTTTTCTCCCACAATCTCTCAAGGATGGTCCTCTCGCGCTTGATGGTTTCCACCGACACTTTCGCCCGAATGATGAGCTTTGTGCCCGTTTCGGCATGCCCCTCATTCATGAGCCAGACCTGAATCTAACAATCAGCCCTGTCTGCAGGGGGGGCCAGGTCAACCTCCCGGAGAACCGGCCATGGGCATCCTGATGCAGTGGTGTTTCCGGGATGAATGGAAACAGATGGCTTCCATTGAAACTCTTCCGGTCTTATGGGAACTCGAAGCGCCATCTTTCCGGGCGGCATGAAATGCCCTTGGCGGGGGCCGGAAGTCTTCTTCAAACGAGGGGTATGGGTTTGACAGGAGGTCGAGTGCATTCGGCGGTTCAGTTGAATAAAGGTATTGACAGAAACCATTGAAACATGCAGTATCTTCTTCAGCTGCAAGCGGGAGGTGTTCAGTGGCGGACGATTCGTCTCTGCAGCGCTTCCGTGAAAGGCGTGAGGAAGTGCCATGTCAAATCCAGGTGAAGATGCCCGGCGGGTCAGCATGAGTCCGGATGCCATTTCCCGGAAAACGTTGCCCGTCGCCAGGAGGTTCATTTGATGCAAACTGCAATGCTGTTGACAGCGGTTCTGGCCCTTGGTGCCCGGGCCGGCTCCAACCTCACCATCACTCCCGCGGACGACGGCACCGGCTGGCTTTGGCTTTCCTGGATCGATGACGATGATACCGGCGCGGTCGCCAGGTATTCCGGAGCAACCCCGGAGCATCTCCGCCTGTTCTACTGCTACCCGGACGGCATCTCTTCCACACTGACCCGGGACGGTTCCGGTGGGTTGCACCTCATGGTTTCAATGACCGAAACCCTGGTCTCCCTTGACCCATTCGGAGACATGGCCACAGAGGACGCGGTGTTCTTCAACTCAATCATGCCCGAGTATTGCGGCAGCGGGCTTCTCAGGAGAAGTGTGAACCCGGCGGAGGGGCTGCTTGGCAGGTTCCTGGTAACATACCTGAGCAGTCAGCCGGAGTTCTTCTGGTTCACCAGGGAGTACACCGTCTCAGAGGACGGCGGCATTGCCATGGGCGATTCCCTGATGCTCTACCTTTACAATCTCAGGAGTGATGAGGGTTTTCCCCGAGTCGAGGAACCGACACAGATGACTTTTCCAGTGACGACCGCTCTCGGTAACCCGGTAATGGGTACAAGAAGGTACACTCCCGGGGGCTCCTTCCCCCCCACTCCCGCCAGGTGGAAGATTTCGGTTCAGTGCCATAACAGAATCGCCTCAGGCGTGTACCTTACCGAGGATGAAATCACATCATCCACAGTGGATTCCGGCACACCGATCCTGATGGCCTCCGGCTCAAGCGCATCGGATGCCCTGTTCATCTGGAGCGACTCGGCGCATACGGTTCACTGTTCACTCCACGATTGCGAATACGGAATAACCGCCACCGCGCCCTTCACCGGGCAGGGGCCTCCCCATCTCAGCGCCTCATCCATGTCGGCGAACCCTGCCGACCCGGGGCTTCTGCTGGCATGGTACGACTCGGGAAACATCATGGGCAGGCACTATCATGAGGGATGGAACGACTATGCCCATGTGCTGGCCGAGGACATACCGTTCATAGAGCAGGGCAACCTTGCGGTCTGCAGCGT
>Ga0334882_1001403_pt1 | contig 28910 bp, 22 predicted proteins | sample GraSluR1_MG_5_FD_207226 | JGI IMG/M metagenome (GOLD analysis project Ga0334882, IMG submission 207226) | Sludge microbial communities from methane-producing bioreactor in Wageningen University, Netherlands - Granular Sludge_15_04-R1 | ecosystem: Engineered > Bioreactor > Anaerobic >...
TTCGTCTGAAACTTCATCTCACCAAACTCCTGCCATACTCCGGTCTCATCATAACCCGCATAAATCCTGAGAATAGCATCATAATCTGACTTTATGTCGCCCGCGTCTGCCCTCCACAGTGAATCTACATCACGCTCCATACGATAGCGTGCAATACTTCCGTCAGGTGTCTGGTCATTCTGCCTGTGTTCGTTAAGACCATATGCCCAGTGAGGCCGTGGCATCCGGTAAGGACCAAACGGCTCAAGTACCGTTATCCCGAATTTACCCCTCGACTGCTCCATCCAGTACCCGTTAATCGTCTGCCCGTAATTATACTCATTCGGCTTAAGCCAGAAATCAGCATAAAACTGAGGAACCTCATCCCTGCTGATCGGGTCAACCTGCGGATTCCCGAAAAGATCTGAATGCTTCGGCTGAGTAATTACAAACGGCTGATCGGAAAAATCAACCGCAACCAGCGCCATCTTAAACTCACGCTCCGGCTTTAGCGACGGATCAGCCCAGTTAATACCGGGAATGGGTCTGTAGTCATCCCATGTCATGTCATCCTGATCCTGAACAACCTGCGGATCTATCGGTCCGGGAAACTCTTTCAGAGACCCTCCGCATGACCAGGTAAAAAGTACGGCAACCACCATCAACAGTGATGCCAGTGTCTTAACAATTCCTTTCCTCATAATATTGATATTTAATAATTAAAGCCGATACTATGCCGCCTATTCTTTAATACATACTGCAAGTTACATAAAAAATATTACGTAAGTGTTGTTTTAACACTTATTTGGTTTCCAGATATTCTGCCACCCGCTGGTATCCCGAATTACTGGTATCATGACAAATGGGGTTCCTCTTCTCTTGCAACTGTTGATGATAAGAGTGCACGAAACAGTGATACCAGCATTCCCCCTGTCATCATACCCAGAATGTATGCAAGGATAATGACCAGTGCTTTGGGAAGTGAAAGGCTCCAGTTAAACAACTTAACAGTCATGATCCCCAGATTCTGAAAACTAAATATCAGAATCAGGATCAGTAAAATTACACTTAGGAATATCTTTATCTGTCTCATAAGCTCAATATTTCAGTTTATACCGGCCCTGGCCATAACAAATATAGGAAATTGTCGGGGGTGAAACAAAATGGAGGCTGCGCAAACCCTGCCATGACGGCTTGACAATCGATAATTAAATGATTAGTTTTGATTATTGGTTTCAGGCTGTAACTTTTATCGAAACAGAACGTCAAATCAGAGCGATGCAGTATTTACCATCTTCGTTGGTTATGCAGTGCGCTAGAGAAACTTCTGAACATTAAAACCAAAGAATTCATGAAACAAATTATTTCAATTAAGAAAGCAGTACTCACTGCCATGATGCTGATAGTCTGCTTATCGGGCATCAAAGCACAGACAATAACCGGTGACTGGTACGGAGTCGTTGACGTACAGGGTATCCAACTCAGACTGACACTCCATGTGGCATCAGCTGAAGATGGTTATACATCAACATGGGACAGTCCAGACCAAAATGTGTTTGGCATTCCCTCCACCACAACCACCTTTGAGTTCCCCGCCTTTAGTTTCACACATGCAGGAGCCGGCTTTACCTACAAGGGAGAGGTAAACAGTTCTTATACCATAATTAAAGGATCATTTGAACAGGGAGGACAAAAGCTGACGCTCAATTTTACGAGGGAACCTGTCGAGCCAGACCCACACAGTCTAGGATCGCTGATGAAGAAGTACAAAAAGGAAGAGGTGTACATCACCATGAGAGATGGAGTAAGATTGTTCACCTCAATATATACTCCCCTGAACCCGTCAGGCCCCTCTCCGATACTCCTTAACCGCACCCCTTATAATATTGAACCGGCCGGACCCGGCAATTTTAATTTCTTCATGCAGGTTTATGGCCGGTATACTGATGATGAATATATTATGGTTTTTCAGGATGTCAGGGGCAGATATATGAGTGAGGGAGTATATGAGGATATTCGACCAGTTATTCCCAACAAGACAGATGTTAACGACATCGATGAGACCACTGACACCTGGGACACCGTCGAATGGCTCGTTAAGAATGTAGCCAATAACAATGGCAATGTAGGCATCTTCGGCATCTCATACCCTGGTTTCTATTCCACGATGGGACTGATAAACGCTCACCCTGCGGTAAAGGCTGTTTCGCCCCAGGCTCCTGTCACAGACTGGTTTATCGGGGACGACTTTCACCACAACGGTGCTTTCTTCCTGCTCGATTGCTTTAGCTTCTTCTACAGTACGGGACATCAGTTCAGAAGCCCGACCAGACAGGGCTTCCCCGGTTTCAAATGGCCGGTGCCTGACAACTATGAATTTTTTCTTTCACTGGGTGCTATCAGGAACATTTCACCCAAATTCTTCGGAGACAGTATAAAATTCTGGAATGATGCATTTGCCAATCCTGACTATAACTACTTCTGGAAATCAAGAGACCCCAGGCCTCACCTGAAGAACGTCACCCCGGCAGTAATGACGGTAGGAGGCTGGTTCGATGCCGAAGACCTTTACGGTGCACTTCATACATACAAGGCCATTGAAAATCAAAATCCGCCGTCGTTGCGGAATTTCCTTGTAATGGGTCCGTGGTCTCACGGCCATTGGGCCTTTGGTGAGGGAACCAACGTCGGCAACATCTATTGGGGAGTAGATGCCAATGAAAAGTTTATCAGGCTCGAACAGCAGTTTTTCAACTATTACCTGAAGGGAAAAGGTAATCCTGAATTCCCGGAAGCTGCTATTTTTATTACCGGATCAAACGAATGGAATGAATTTGATTCCTGGCCGCCTGAAGATGCTGTCGAAAAAAGCCTCTATTTTCACCCCTCGGGAAAACTCGGTTTCGAGCCATGGCCGGGGAAAACCGGCTACGATGAATATGTCTCCGATCCTATGAAACCCGTCCCATATACACAGGCTGTTCATACACGCAGAACGGCAGAATATATGACAGACGACCAGAGATTCGCCTCAAGACGACCCGATGTAATGGTATACCAGACAGATGTACTTACTGAAGATGTCACCATTACCGGCCCCCTGACAGCCAACCTGTTCGTGTCAACTACCGGTACCGACGCCGACTATGTGGTCAAACTTATTGATGTTTTCCCGCCTGACAAGACTGCCGGTGAAGGAGAAGAAGTAAAAGTACCCCTTGGAGGATATCAGATGCTCGTAAGAGGAGAAGTGCTCAGGGGAAGATATAGAAACAGCTTTGAAAAACCCGAACCTTTCAAACCAAATACAATAACGGAGGTAACATACGAAATCCCGGATGTCGCCCATACATTCAAAAAAGGACACCGTATTATGATCCAGGTGCAGAATTCGTGGTTCCCCCTGGTTGACAGAAACCCTCAGAAATTTGTCAACATATATGAGTGCACGGAAGAGGATTTCCAAAAGGCAACCCACAGAATCTATTACAATAACCAATACCCCTCTCATGTCAAAGTAAAGGTCCTGAGATAACAGAAAACCTGCCGGACTTGATATTGAACCTGCATCGGCCAGCTAAACTGCCGGTGCAGGTTTTTTTATTAATAAAAATATTACATCGGAAATTTTTCAGATAAAAAAATAGTTTATAAATTTGACCATTTGGTTAAACTTATTGATTAAACCACGTGATCAACACATGAAAAAAGACAAGCAAACTGAGGAGAAGATATTTGAAGCTGCCAAAGCAGTGTTTGCAGAGAGGGGAATGGAAGGGGCAAGGATGCAGGAGATAGCCGACATGGCAGGTATAAACAAATCTCTGCTGCATTACTATTTCCGCACTAAAGAGAAGCTGTTCAGTGCTGTTTTTGATGATCTGGCCGAATTGATATTTATGAAATTTGCACAGATTTTTTCCCGTGATCTGCCCTTCGAAGAGAAGATAAGGCATTTTTTCTCAGAACATATTGACTTTCTGAGGGCAAATCCCGGACTTCCGCTCTTTATACTTTCCGAAATAAACCGGAGTCCTGACAGAATGAAAAAACTGATTGAGAGGATCAATTACCATGCACTTTGGAATACTGTCTGGAAAGATATTTCCACAGGCTCAATCATATACAACAACAGAAAGATGCACATAAATCCTGCTGATGTCCCACAACTTGTAACAACGGCAATTGCAATAACAGTATTTCCGTTTGCAGCCAGAAATCTACTCTCTCCTATTTTGGAGAAGAATGGGATCTCATTTGAGACTTATCTGGAAGAGCGAAAAGAGTTTGCCTCAAGATTTGTAATAGGTTTTCTTACATCTCAAAATCATGACCAGAATGAATAGTATCAGACATATAACACTTTTCCTGCTTCTGCTTTCAACGGCTTCAGGGTTGTTCTCCCAGGAATCGCTTACATTGTCAGAATGCCTTGAGAAGGCAACCACCAACCATAAGCTTGCGGGGGAAAAAGAGAGATATGCGGCCATAAGCGACCTCTCATCACAGATACTCAGGAGAGCCTGGATGCCTGTTGCTGATGCAGGTGCCTCGGTGTTGTATAATTCCGATGTGGCTGACCTTGGCAGTACACTTTCAGGTATACCAGTGCCGGGTCTTGCTGATGCCATTGCTCCTGTACCTAATGCTCAATACCGGTTTACACTCGATGTAAGCCAGTTGCTATACGACGGGGGTATGACACGCGAGCTTGTTCGCAATGAAGAGGTGGCTCTGAAGATCAGCCAGCAACTTTCTAAAATAGAAATCTATTCCATTAAAGAGCAGGTGCTGGCTAACTATTTCGGTATCGTCCTGCTCGATCAGCAATACAGGCTGATCAATACATTTATTGAGACAATTGATTCACAGGCAAAGGCTGTTGCTTCGGCAACAGGATCAGGAGTACTGACACAAGCCGATAATGACATACTGATAGCAGAAAAGCTGAAGCTTCAACAGCAGGCAGCTGAAAACCGCAATATGCAGAAGGCACTGAGGAATATTCTTGGTGAAATTACCGGAACAACGATCACAGAAACAACCCGGCTTCTCTACGGCAACGGTCAGGGTGACATATTTTTTAATGAAACATCAGATATTAAAAGGCCGGAATTAGAACTTTTTGACCTCACAGTCAGCAAGCTGGATGCCGGAGAGAAGCTTTTGGCGGCGGGCAGAAGACCGAAGGCATACGGTTTCGCCACTTTCGGTTACGGGAAACCCCCTGGAAACAATTTCTTCAGCGACACAGCAGAACCTTTTTTCATCGCGGGTGCAACACTGCGCTGGAATATTTACGACTGGGACAAAACTCGAAATGAAAGAGAAATACTGAATATAAGAAGGGATATAACCACTGCAAGAAAAAATGATGCAGAATTGAAGCTGATTCTGATAATTGAGGGCAAGAGGGCTGAGATAGAAACCCTTCAGGAATCGATAGTCAGGTTAAAGGAAATAGCAGAACTAAGGAGCAGCATTACTGCTGTCATGTCCTCGAGGTTAAGCAACGGGACACTTACCTCATCAGAATATCTGATAGCTGCAAATCAGGAAAGGGAAGCACTTATCAACCTTGAAATAAAGAAGATAAACCTTGTAAAGGCCAATTATGAATTTCTGTTTCTGACCGGAAATGAACTCAAATAGCACCGTTATGAAAAACACGACTATCATTCTGCTACTGCTTCTTAGTATAATACCCATATCCTGCAGGGAAAAGGATACCGGTGCAGACGCATGGGGCAATTTTGAGGCAACCGAGACAATGATTTCTTCCGAATCGGGAGGAAAGGTAATATACATTAATGCTCGGGAGGGATCAATAATTGAGAAGGGAGATATTGTGGCTGTAATTGATACCATAATGCCTCATCTTCAGAGGATAGAGATTGAGGCAGGCATTTCTGCCATTTCCGCAAAGGCAAAGGCACTTAGATCACAAAACAATGTTATAAGTCAGCAGGTTACCAACCTGGATGTCAACATTGAAAGAACCGAAAAGATGCTCAGTGATCAGGCAGCTACACAGAAGCAGCTTGATGATCTGACAGGACAAAAATCGGTACTGCTTCGTCAGGCAGAAGCCAACAATTCGCAGGCTGCTGCTACGGAAACTGAAATAAGTGTGATGAAAGCAAGGTTGCTGCAGATTGAAGAACAAATATCACGATGCTATGTTAAATCACCTGCATCGGGAACAATACTCACCAGGTATACTGAAGAGGGCGAGATAACTGCCCAGGGTAAACCGCTGGTGAAAATTGCTGATCTGAATACCATGAAGCTTAAAGCCTGGGTAAGTGGTGCACAGCTTGGGCTGGCACAACCGGGAGCTATATGCAGCGTACGTGTTGATGAAGGAGAAAAAGGTTACAGATATTACGAAGGTTTGATAGCAACAATCTCACCAAAGGCAGAATTCACACCTAAGATCATTCAGACAAAAGATGAAAGGGTAAACCTGGTATATGGTGTCACCATAGAGGTAAAAAACGACGGTTTCATACGAACGGGAATGCCAGGGGAAGTCATATTCATCAAATAAGGCAATTAACAAAAACTCTGTTAAAGAAATGTGTATCGCGGTCTCTGCCTGTGGAATCAGTAAATCATTCGGACCTTTAAGAGCGCTGAAAGAGATTTCGTTTGAAATTCCTGAAGCTGCGGTAGCAGGCTTCATAGGGCCTGACGGTGCCGGCAAGACCACACTGTTCAGAATTGCAGCAACCCTTCTTATACCTGATGAAGGAAACATGACTCTGTTCGGTTACGATAGTGTCAAAGACTTCCGGAATTTAAGAAAAGTAACAGGCTACATGCCTGGCAGGTTTAGTCTCTACCAGGATCTGACCGTCCGGGAGAATCTTGAGTTTTATGCAACAGTATTCGGAACGACTGTATTAAAGAATTACGACCTGATAAAAGATATCTACGAACACATTGAACCTTTCAGAGACAGGCCTGCGGGTAAGCTTTCAGGGGGAATGAAACAGAAGCTGGCATTGTCATGTGCCCTGATACACAGGCCATCACTGATAATTCTCGACGAACCCACAACCGGCGTAGACGCTGTTTCACGCAGGGAGTTCTGGGAGTTGCTGGGTTCAATCAAAGAGAACGGAATAACCGTAATGGTATCTACACCTTATATGGACGAGGCTACACGATGTGACACCATCGTCCTGATGCAGGATGGCAGAATTCTTGAAAGCGGTAAACCCGGTACGATTAAGGAGAGATTTGAAGGAACCTTATGGCACGCTACTGCAGAAGACACATATTTGCTGCTTAATGCCCTTCGCAAATGGAAGTATACACTCACGGCATATCCTTTCGGCGATTCAGCTCATGTAACATTCAGTGAAGAGAGAGAGACTGCTGGACTAATAGGGTATATGACAGCTCTCAACATTAAAGGCTTCTCAATAAAACCTGCTGAACCAACTGTAGAGGACCGGTTCCTGCAACTAATGAGCGGGGGGAAGATATATGAATGACAGCATCATAATTGTCAGAGACCTTGTTAAAAGATTTGGTTCCTTCACTGCCAATGACAGGCTTTCCTTTGATGTGAAGCGTGGTGAAATTTTCGGATTCCTTGGTGCTAACGGAGCCGGGAAAACAACTGCTATCAGGATACTATGCGGGCTATCGAGGCCTACCTCCGGGGATGCTTTTGTGGCAGGCTTTGATGTCTACAGGCAGAGTGAACAGATAAAGAGGAATATAGGCTACATGAGCCAGAAATTCTCCCTTTATGAGGATCTCACCGTAAGAGAGAACATCTTATTGTATGGTGGCATATATGGCATGAGCAGGGGCGATATACGATACCGGACGGAAGAACTGCTCCGGAAACTTGATTTCATAAGGTTTCGTGACACATTAATCGGAAGGCTGCCTACGGGGTACAAGCAAAAGCTTGCATTCTCAGCCGCCATATTTCATAAACCCTCCATAGTATTCCTTGATGAACCAACCGGCGGAGTTGACCCGGTTACGAGGCGCAACTTCTGGGAACTTATCTACGAGGCCTCTGCTTCGGGAATAACAGTTTTTGTTACCACTCACTATATGGATGAGGCGGAGTACTGTGACAGGGTTTCAGTGATGAGTGCCGGCAGAATTGTAGCTCTTGATACCCCTGCCGCTCTCAGAGAAAAATGGAATGCTTCATCAGTTGATGAGGTCTTCGTGAAAATTGCCCGCCCGGCAAAAACGGATGCAGTATGAAAAGGTTCCTGGGATTTGTAAGAAAAGAGTTCCTCCATATATTCCGGGATTACAGAACCCTGATAATACTATTTGGCATCCCCGCAACGCAGATAATTCTTTTCGGTTATGTAGTGACAAACGACCTTAAAGAGGCAGGAATAGGGATACTCGATAATTCAAAGGATGAAATTACCCGGAGCATAACGGCACAATTGATGGCCTCCGGTTTTTTTCACCTCGAGACTGAACTTCAGTCAGAATCAGAGATTGATGCTCTTTTCAAGGCCGGCGATGTAAAAGCGGTGATTACTTATGGCGATAACTTCAGCAGAAGACTGACCTCTGAAGGAGTAGCCGACATTGCCATAATTGCAGACGGATCTGAACCCAATGTGGCAAGCCTGGTAACCAGTTATGCTTCTGCCATAATAAACGACTGCATAATGGAAATAGCAACTGAAAAGGTAATATTCCGCATTCCGGTAATACCCGAAGTCAGAATGATGTACAACCAGGAAATGAGCAGTCACTATATGTTCGTCCCCGGTGTCATAACACTGATACTTATTCTGGTATGCGCACTGATGACTTCAGTTACAATAACCCGGGAAAAAGAGATTGGAACCATGGAGGTACTGCTGGTATCACCCCTGAAACCGGTGCAGATAATACTTGGTAAGGTGGCGCCCTATTTCCTGCTTTCCTTTATCAATGTTATCGTAATTCTGCTACTGTCATGGTTTGTATTCCGCTTGCCGGTAAAAGGAAGCCTGGCACTGCTTCTTGCAGAGTGCATGCTTTACATTCTTATGGGTCTCTCCCTTGGCATAATGATATCTACTATGGCGTCAACAATGCAACAGGCAATATTTATTTCTTTTCTGGGATTGTTGCTGCCGTCTCTGCTGCTATCAGGATTCATCTATCCTATAGAGCATATGCCGGTGATTTATGACTATGTAAGCTTTATACTTCCACCGCGCTGGTTTGTTGTTATTATTAAAAGTATCATGATTAAGGGAAGCGGACTGAGTGATATCTGGCGCGAGACGCTCTTCCTTGCAGGGGCTACCATGCTTTTTATAGGTATCAGCTTAAGAAAGTTCAAATCGAGACTTGAATAAACAGATGAAGATATGAGAACCATACTCTGTCTCATAAGAAAGGAATTTAGCCAGATAGGTCGCAACAGCCTGATCTTAAGAGCTGTGTTTATTGTCCCTTTGCTTCAGATGCTGATACTCGTGCCGGCAGTTACATTCGAGATAAAAAATGTAAGAATAGCAGTGGTAGATAATGACCTTTCACAGACAAGCCGGGGTCTTATTAACAGGCTTGGCAGTTCAGAATTTTTCATAATCGAGGGTTATGCAGAATCTGCAGCCCGGGCTGAGCAGGTGATGCACAGTGATGGGTGTGATGTCATAATCACTTTTCCTGCAGGCTTTGAAAAAGAGATTACCAACGGAGGTGTAGGCAGACTGCAGGTTATAGTTAATGCCATCAATGCAGTAGGGGCTCAGCTATCCTGGTCATATCTGAACGCTGTTATACGCGACTACAATATGGCCATTACAGTAACGCCAGACCTTACGGAGCTGCAAATACCCCCACCTGCAATAACTGTTTCAAACAGGTTCTGGTACAACAATATGCTTGACTATAAGTATTACATGCTTCCCGGAATACTGGTAATTCTTGTTACTGCCATCAGCTTCCTTCTTTCAGGGCTTAACATGGTAAAGGAGAAGGAGAGCGGCACCATTGAACAGATAAATGTAACTCCGGTAGGCAAATACCAGCTTATAATATCGAAGATGATACCATTTCTAATAATAGGTCTGGCTGACCTCTCACTGGGTCTTATTATAGGGAAGATTGCTTTCAATATACCATTTGAGGGTAGTTTGCTGACTATGTTCCTCGGAGCTGTTATTTTTATGACAGGATTACTGGGACTGGCCCTTTTCATTTCAACTTTCTCTGACACCCAGCAGCAGTTCATGTTCATTGCCTTCTTCTTCACCATGATCTTTATACTGATGAGCGGTATCTTCACTCCTGCCGAAAGCATGCCTGATTGGGCCCGCAAATTCAATATTGTTAATCCTGTAGCACATCTCATGCGAATAAACAGAATGGTAATGCTCAAAGGATCGGGAATCTCAGATATTGCTGCTGAGCTAAAATCTCTTACTCTTATTGCCATTGTATTTACATCTCTGGCTGTCTGGAGCTACAGGAAGAGAATATGATGTAACCTGATAAATACTTTATCAGAGTCGTCTACCAGAGTATTTTTACCACAACCGGCCAGTGATCGGAGATGAACAGATCGCCTCTCTTTGCAACAACAGTGGTGTGAGAAAGTACTTTTGTTGCCGCCGGCACAAAAATGTAGTCAATGCGTCCCGCACCAGGTTTGTCACTGAACCCGTTATAGGTATATTCAGGTCCTTGCGGAAGGCTATCAGACAAGTTATAAGAATCATAAAGAACATGCCATAGTGTTCCCTCTCCGGTGAGCACCTCATATGCCCTGCTATCAGGCAGAAGGTTAAAGTCTCCTGCAACAATGTAAAATCCTTCGCCGGCAATGTTTCTTACAGCTCCTGAAAGAATCATGGCACTCATCCGTCTTGCTGAATCTGAGATATGGCTGAAGTGTGTATTGAAAAAATGCATCTTCCGGCCTGATGACTTTTCTTTTATATGAGCCCATGTCACAATGCGGGGAAGAGCAGCTCCCGGACCTTTACTGCCGGGCATATCGGGTGTCTCAGACAACCAGAAGGTACCACTTTCAATCATCTCATACCTGTCTGAGCGATAAAAGAGCGGGCACATCTCACCGTTCATCTGACCATCATCCCTGCCGGCAGCTACCGACCCGTAACCCTTCATCTCTTCAGTAAGGTACTCATACTGATGCCACAGCACCTCCTGTAATCCGATGATATCAGGTTGTTCCCGGTTAAGAAACTCAGCTACATAATCAGCACGGTTGGGCCACGCATTAAGGCTGTCGCCCTGATTGTCAAACCTTATATTCAGGGTAACTACCTTAAGCACCTCTCCATCTGAGCATCCTGAAAATATGAATGCCAGAGCGACAACCATGTATTTTAAGATTCTGGTTTTCATATCATTTCACGTTTCATGGAAATATCATGCTTACTTATTAAGCAGTATGTAAGTTAGCTCATTAATCTGATAAATGGCAAAAAAAATAGTACTTTTGCCAAAAACCAGAGGGAAAAATATGGCTATTCCAAGTTTTTTCAGAATGAATAAACCCAGGCATTTCAAGTATGTTCCAAGGTATTACGACCAGGAAAAGGAGGAACGTGAGGAGCGTATCAGACGGATCAAAGAGGAGTTGGGAATAAATGAGGAGGAGAAAAACGCAGAAGAAAACGGTGAAATGCAGACACAAAGGAAATCTGCCATACGTCGTGGGTCATTCAATCCGAAGTTCGTTACGAAACAGGAGAGATTTCAGCGTAATACATCTGTACGCATCGTCCTGATTCTTCTTGTACTTTTGCTCCTGCTTTACATCTTCTGGCGATTATAAATCTTTTCTGCATGCCCGATGTAATTAAATTACTGCCCGATTCAGTAGCGAACCAGATAGCAGCAGGGGAAGTTATACAAAGACCCGCTTCTGTTGTTAAAGAGCTGATGGAAAACTCAGTCGATGCAGGGGCTTCGGATATTAAAGTCGTAATACGTGATGCCGGCAAGACACTTATACAGGTCATTGACAACGGCTACGGGATGTCAGAGACTGATGCCAGGCTGGCTTTCGAAAGACATGCTACTTCGAAGATAAGCAGCGCCGCCGATCTCTTTTCCATCTCCACCAAAGGTTTCAGGGGTGAAGCGCTTGCATCAATTGCGGCTGTAGCAATGGTTGAACTGAAGACAGGCAGGCATGATGACGATGCTGGCACTTTTATCAGGATAGCCGGGTCGAAAGTGGAGGTACAGGAACCATGCGGGTCTCCTGGCGGGTCTGTATTCTCGGTAAAAAACCTGTTTTATAATGTTCCTGCACGAAGAAAATTCCTCAAGACAGATGGTACTGAATTCCGTCACATAATAAATGAGTTTCAGAAAATAGCCCTGGCTCACCCTGACATAAGGTTTTCCCTTACACATAACGAAAATGAACTATACTCCCTTCCGGAAAGCAACTACCGTCAAAGGATAAGCGGCATTTTCGGCAAAAACATGAATCAGAGTCTGGTGAACATCTCAGCTGAAACAAGTATAGCAACCCTATCAGGCTATATAGGCAAACCTGAATTCGCCCGTAAGGGTAGCGGAGAACAGTTTTTCTTTGTAAACGGCAGGTTTATGAGGCACGGTTACTTTCATAAGGCCGTCACTGAAGCGTATCACAACATACTGGCTCCTGATACAACCCCTTCATATTTTATTTATATCAACACCGACCCGGCTTCAATCGATGTTAACATACATCCTACAAAGACAGAGATAAAATTTGAGGATGAACGATCAATATGGCAGATCATTCACGCAACTGTACGTGAATCATTGGGACGGTTCAACGTTGGTCCCTCTCTCGATTTCGGTCCTGAAAGCGGAATTGAAATCCCTGTTCCTGAGGGTCACCATGGGTTCCCCAATCAGCCTGAAATACGTATAGACAGTGCTTACAATCCATTCGACAGCGAAGATGCATATAAAGCGCACATGACGATGATGGGAGTGGATAACCCGCCACAATGGCACCCGGGCAGAACAGAGAGCCTCTTCAGAAAAGAGGGATCAGCCGGAGTGCCGGGTGGTGAAAGTGAAGCTCCGGCTGTAAACCGTAATTTCTTTAACCTTAAAAACAGGTATATCCTTACTCCTGTCAAATCAGGCCTTATGATAATCGATCAGAGGAGGGCACATGAGAGAATACTGTTTGAAGAATACCTCGCCACCCTGAAATCTGGTGAAAAGCCGGTTCAGAAGACTATCTTTCCGGTTACAGTTGAACTAAACAGGGAAGAGATGCTGATAATCGAGGATCTGAAGGCTGACCTTGAACAGATTGGTTATGACATCTCTATGCTTAATCCCACAACAATAACTGTTAACGGTCACCCGGGCAATATTCCGCCGGGAGAGATCGGAACTATCATAGATGCCTTCATAGCCGGATATCGCGATACACTTACTGATCCATCGTTGGGGGAACAGGAGAAGATGGCAGCTTCACTGGCAAGAGCATCGGCAATACCATACGGAAGAGGCCTTTCCGGCCCTGAAATGGAAGAGCTCTTTGACCGGCTTTTTGCATGTACTGCACCAAACTATTCGCCAACAGGAAAACCTGTTATCATAATAACACCAATTGATGAAATTGACAGGAAATTCAGCCAGAAATAATCTGCCAATTTGTCGACCATAAAGACCTTATGGCCTCTTTGGCCCGCAAATTGTTCAATATAAAACTCATAACAAAAACAGAATGATGATTGGTTCAACAAGAGGAATGTTCGGGCTGCCACCGGTAGTAAAAAATCTTTTACTGCTCAATCTTTTTATGCTGCTGGCCGACTTTACCGCTGACAATGTATTTAACATAAGACTGACTGAATACCTTGGCCTTCATTTCCCGAAATCAGAGCTCTTCAGGCCGGTGCAGCTAATATCTCACATGTTTATGCATGGAGGCTTTACTCACCTGTTTTTCAATATGTTTGCTCTCTTTATGTTCGGAAGGGTGCTGGAATCGGTATGGGGTCCGAAGCGGTTCCTGATCTATTACTTTGTTAGCGGCGTTGGTGCCGCACTGGTGCATGAGGCAGTAATTTGGTATCAATACAGCAGGGTAATGAATGAGATCTCTCCGCAGCAACTGCAGATGGTTCTTGATGACGGCCTTGCCTATTTCAACTCCGGGAGAGTATTCACCAATGAGGTTATGCGTCAGTTGCAGCTGATACTATATACGCCGACAGTGGGTGCTTCAGGAGCTGTATTCGGCATTCTGCTGGCCTTCGGGGTTCTGTTCCCGAATACCAGGCTTATGCTGCTGTTTCCGCCAATACCCATAAAGGCCAAGTACTTTGTTATGGCCTACGGAGCCATTGAATTATATCTGGCTGTCACTCAACCGGGGAGTAATGTAGCACATGCGGCTCACCTGGGAGGAATGATCTTCGGTTATATCCTGATCAGGATTTGGAGGAAAACAACTAAAACATTGTATTAATGGGTATCTGGGATGAGATAAAGGCAACTTTCAGGCACGGTAACAACCTGACGAAGCTGCTATACATAAATGGAGCTGTCTTTCTTGTTGTCAAAATCATAGAAATGACCGGCGTACTGGCCTCATCACCGGCAATGATCGAAAAATTCCTGGGTTTTCTTGCAGTGCCGGCGTATATTCCATCACTGGCAACAAGGTTCTGGACACCCTTTACCTATATGTTCCTTCACCAGGGCTTTATCCACCTCCTCTTCAACCTGTTGTGGCTTTACTGGTTTGGAAAAATTTTTATGCATTATCTCGATCAGAGAAAACTTGTTGCTGTATATCTGTTGGGAGGATTATCAGGGGCATTGCTATACATCTCCTTCTTTAATATCATACCGGCATTCAGTACTACCCTGCCTGTTTCAATCGCCCTGGGGGCTTCAGCTTCGGTGATGGCCATTGTGATAGCAATATCAGCCTGGGTTCCTGAATATGAGATACATCTGTTTCTGATAGGAAGGATCAGACTTAAATACGTAGCTCTTATAATCTTTCTGCTTACATCAGTATTTGACTTCTCTGTTAACACAGGAGGGAAAATTGCCCATATCGGAGGTGCCATGTTCGGGTTTATATACTCCTCTTACCTGAGAAAGGGTGTCGACCTTGGCAGGGGTATAAACCGTATTATTGATTTCTTTGCTACCCTCTTCAAGCCGCGGCAGAAGCTTAAGGTAAAACATAAAAAGCCTCCAAGGGATGACTACCAGTATAACAAAATGAAGGCAGAGAACCAGGAGGAGATTAACAGAATACTCGACAAGATTAGCAAAGGCGGATATGATTCCCTGACGAAAGAGGAAAAACAGAAGCTCTTCTCTGCAAGCCAGGGCAGATAATGAAACCGGGAAAGATGAGAAAGCTTTTCAGAAATATACTGCTTGCTGTTAATATAATATTTGCGTCGGCTCTGCTTATCTCTTATCTGGCAGTACACATAAATCCTGAAGACTTCATATTGCCTGCCTTTTTCGGACTGTTATACCCTTATCTTCTGATAATAAACATATTATTTGCCGTGATCTGGGCCGTGAACTTAAGATTATATGCTCTGATTTCAGTCATAAGTATAGCTATTGGTTTTAATCACATCAGTAACTATCTGAGACCGGCCCGACCTGTCGCCAGTGAAGATCACCTGTTTACACTTATGAGTTACAATGTAAGATTATTCAACAGGTATGAAGCTCCGGGCACTGAAACTACCGAGAATAAAGTTGTAGATCTGGTAGCCAATCTTAAGCCCGATATTCTGTGTCTTCAGGAGTATTATACCGGAAGTGAATGGAGCAAATTGAATAATCTGTTATCTACTTCCATGGGATCGGATATAGAGTCACATATCAAGGTGACAGTGCTGGGGCGGGGCAATTTCTATGGTATCGCTACCTTCAGCAGATTTCCAATTGTCAGCAGGGGCGAAATAATCCATCCCGATTCACCCGGTCTGACAATATATACTGACCTGATAATTGAACAGGACACATTCAGGGTATTCAACAACCATCTGCAATCCTTCAGGCTAGAGAAGATGGAGCGGTCGTTCATCGCCAATATGCTGGCAGATCAATACCAAAGGGCAACAGAGCTTGCAGGACTATTCACCAGCCTTAGAGACGGTTTTGTAAAAAGGGCTGCACAGGCAAATGTGCTTAAGGCATTTATTGAAACATCTCCCTACCCGGTATTGGTAACAGGTGATTTCAATGATACTCCGGTTTCATACTCCTACAGGAGAATCAGAAAAGGTCTTACTGACAGTTTTTTGAAATCAGGCTATGGAGCCGGCTTTACCTATAAAGGTAATTATCCGCCAAACCGAATTGATTACATCCTGCATGACAGCAAACTAAAGTCAACTTCATTCAGTGTGATCGGGGTAAAGTATTCTGACCACTACCCTGTTATTGGAGGTTTTGTAATGAATGACTAGAATGGCAGTTTACGGAAATCAAGATTGCCACCGCTGATTATAAGGCCTGCCCTCTTACCTGAAAAAAGTCCGGTATTCTCCTTTATCACAGCAAGTACTGTTGCTGAGGATGGTTCAATTATTATTTTCATTCTCTCCCACACCAGTAACATCGATTCTATTATGCTCTCCTCACTGACTGTGAAAATGTCGTCAACATTTTTTCTTATGATGTTGAAAGTGCGTTCACTCAGTGATGTCAGGAGTCCGTCAGCCACAGTTGCAGGGTTAACTGAAGGAACGAGTACTCCTGTAGTAAAGGATCTCCATGCGTCGTCAGCATTTTTTGGTTCCGCACCGAATACTTTTACTGCAGGATTCATACCTTTTACTGCAGTTGAGGTACCACTAAGCAAGCCTCCCCCACCTACCGGAGCAATCACCATATCAAGATCACTGACCTCCTCCATCAGCTCTTTTGCGGCTGTTCCCTGTCCGCATATTACATTATAATTATCATAAGCGTGAATCAGGGTTGCCCCGGTTTGTGCTATTATTGCGTCAGCCGTCTCCTCTCTGGCCTGCAGTGTTGGCTTACAGTAGGAAATTTCAGCTCCGTATCCCTTTACAGCATTCTTTTTCACCACCGGAGCGGTTTCCGGCATTACAATATACGCTTTTACCCCTCTGCTTACTGCCGCGTGAGTGAGTGCAGCCGCGTGATTGCCTGATGAATGGGTTACTACCCCTCTTGACCTTTCATCCTGGCTTAGAGAAAGAACTGCATTGGTAGCTCCTCTGAACTTGAAAGCACCCACCTTCTGGAAATTTTCACACTTGAAAAACAGCTCTGCACCGAATATTGAATTCAACTGCTGAGATGTCAGTACTGGCGTCTTATGAATATAAGGTCTTATTCTGTCGTGCGCCTCTGCTATTTCATTAAAAGTTGGTAATTGCATATATAGTTTCTCTGCCTGAGCATGTAAAATTAATAAAAAAAAACCGCCCCGCATTTCATTGCGGGACGGTTATATGCAATGGATAATTCACCCTGTTATCCGAATATGCTGTATGCGACTGTGAGACCAGCCATGACAACCGATACCATGGTCATGAGCTTAATAAGAATATTCAGAGAAGGCCCTGAAGTATCTTTAAACGGGTCTCCAACAGTATCACCTACGACTCCTGCCTTATGGGCTTCACTGCCTTTGCCACCGTAATTCCCCTTTTCGATATATTTTTTGGCGTTATCCCATGCACCACCTGCATTATTGAGCATGCATGCAAGAGTGAATCCGGTAGTAAGGCCACCGGCCAGCAGTCCGACAACACCGGGCACGCCAAAGAATACACCTATCAGTATCGGCACTGTTATGGCCATAAGAGAGGGTACCATCATCTCCTTCTGTGCTCCTTTCGTTGAGATGGCAACACAAGTTGCATAATCGGGTTTATCTTTCCCCTCCATTATTCCAGGGAACTCCTTGAACTGACGTCTCACTTCATCAACCATCTTTCCGGCAGCCCTTCCTACAGCTTTCATCGTCATGGCGCAAAAAACAAATGCCATCATTGCTCCGACAAATATGCCTCCAAGTAGTAGGGGATTAAAGAGTGAAAGATTATAAGCCTCTGAGAAATCTGCTATTGTAGCCTTTGTTATCTGTACTGCTTCCATTCCTTCAGCAAGGACAGGCTCAACGGTTCTGTAGAATATTACATCTCCTATCTGGACTATTCCATCCTGTGCCTTATCTGCCAGTTTACCGATCCATAGTTTCACCTCCTCCATATAGGCAGCAAGCAGAGCCATTGCGGTGAGGGCAGCCGAACCTATTGCAAAGCCCTTACCTGTTGCGGCAGTCGTATTGCCAAGCATATCAAGTGCATCTGTCCTTTCCCTCACTTCTTTAGGAAGGTGAGCCATCTCGGCATTACCACCGGCATTGTCCGCTATTGGTCCAAAAGCATCTGTTGCAAGAGTAATACCCAGTGTCGAAAGCATACCAACAGCGGCAAAACCGATACCGTATACACCACTTGCAAACTCTGAAAATCCTCCTGCAAATCCAAATGCAGCAATAATGCCTCCTACTATTGTTATTACAGGCAGCCATGTCGAAAACATTCCAACGGCCATTCCATCAATGATGGTTGTAGCCGGACCTGTCAGAGCCTGTTTTGCAATTCCCTGTGTTGGTTTATACTCATCGGAAGTGAAGTACTCTGTTGACTGTCCGATAATGACGCCTGCAAGCAATCCGGCAATAACTGATCCGAATACACCCCAGGTGATCCAGCCTGCCATCGCAAGACCTGCCACCGCCAGTAGAATCAGGAAAGAACTGCCCCCTGTTCCAAGCAGTAGAGCATTCAAAAGGTTCTTCTGGGTGGCTGACTCTTTTGTCCTGACAAGATAAATACCGGCTATCGACAGAATTATTCCCACTGCAGCCACCAGCATCGGTGCAACAATTGACTTTACCTGCAACTCTCCTGAAAGACCCGGCAGGGCTGCTCCAAGAGCTGCTGTGGCCAGTATACTGCCTGCATATGATTCATAGAGGTCAGCTCCCATACCTGCAACATCCCCAACATTATCGCCTACATTATCTGCAATAGTCGCCGGGTTTCGCGGATCATCCTCAGGAATACCAGCCTCGACCTTTCCAACCAGGTCAGCTCCCACATCGGCAGCTTTCGTATATATTCCCCCTCCCACACGGGCGAACAGAGCCTGGGTTGATGCACCCATTCCAAATGTAAGCATGGTGGCAGTTATTTCAATATACTTCATATGTTCTGTTGTACCTTCATGAACGAAGGTGAGCCCCAGCCAATGCAACCCATTCTGCATGTTGTCAGGAGTGAAAATCACATTATTGAGCAAAAGGAACCAGGCGGCAATATCAATGAGCCCAAAGCCTACTACGACAAGCCCCATCACAGCACCGCTCCTGAATGCAATCTTCAGTCCGTTATTAAGTGATATTGAAGCACCGTGAGCTGTTCTTGCCGAAGCATAGGTAGCGGTTTTCATTCCAAGATATCCGCATAATCCCGAGAAAAAGCCTCCTGTCAGAAATGCTACCGGAACAAATGGGTTCTGTACACCCATATAGGCAAGAAGGGTCAGAAGCACAACCAATACGACAAAAACGATTACAACTACCATATACTGCCTCCTCAGATAAGCCATCGCGCCTTCTCTGACATACTGTGCAATCTCTTTCATCCTGTCGGTCCCTTCTGAATTCTTCATCATTCCCTTGAAGAATATCCATGCAAAGACCAAAGCTGTTACCGCAGCAACAGGTACGATCCAAAAAATACTGCTAATCATAAGATGTGTGTTTAGTTTTAGTTAACTGTAATCATTAGGTTTCAACTCCCAAATATATAGTAATTTTCCAATCAGATTTAAAGAAGTGTGAATATATTAATCATTTGCCAGTCATAGAAATAGAATTGACATGCCAGTATACTCTCAGAAAAAGACTTTATGGCATGTAAGGCTGGCATTTCTGTATTATTTTTGTGCTGCAGATCCACTGCTGCCAGTAATTTAAGGATTAGGAAATGAAGGATATAATGATAGCATCAATTAAAGATGACATCAACCGGTCGGTTGAGGCACTCAGGTCAGGCGGGGTAATTCTCTACCCTACTGATACAATATGGGGTCTGGGATGCGACCCCACAAATGAAGAGGCTATTGAAAAGATATACCAGATAAAAAGAAGACCCCCGGAGAAGAGCATGATCATTCTGGTAGATTCCTTACCTATGCTCGAAAGATATTCTTCAGGTATTCACAATGTTGTCTATGAGATAATTGAGGCCGAGGAAAAGCCTTTAACACTGGTTCTGCCGGCAAAAGAGACACTACTGTGCCAATCGCTGATTTCAGCAGATGGTTATGTTGCTGTAAGAGTCTGCCGGGATGAGTTCTGCCAGTCACTGATAGGCAGATTCCGAAAACCTGTGGTTTCTACCTCTGCAAATATTAGTGGGGCACCTCCCCCGGCTATATTCAGTGAGATTGCAGATGAGATTGTCAGTGGGGCAGATTATGTGGTCAGCCACCGCAGAAATGACACGAGGAGGGCAAAGCCCTCCCCGGTTATTAAAATCGATGGATCAGGAGTGGTGAATATCCTGCGTCGGTAATAGATAGCCCGATGCAGTCTGACGATTGATTGACTTATTTAGATCGCACTTTCCCTGATCCTGAAGACCTTACATCTATTGACGGCCTTCCTGAATAGTTAATGTTGCCGCTACCTGAAATTGATGCCGTGAGACTCTCTGAAACAAAGCAATCACAGGAACCGCTACCGGAAATCCTTGCCTGAAGTTTGTCAACCTTAAGATCAGGAGCCTTGTAACTTCCGCTTCCGCTGATTGACAATTCGGCACTTGCAACCGAACCACTGCCCTCGAAAATAAAATCTCCCGACCCTGAAATTGAGCATTTAAGGTTCTCATAGGTAATCGCCCCTGCGTAAACTTTTCCGCTGCCGCTTATTGACAACCCCAGCGAACTCCCTTTTATCGGATTCTCAACATATATATTTCCTGAGCCCGAAATGCTGAGTCCCTCAACCGATGGCATGGTCACATAGGCTTTAATCTTTTGATCCCAGTTCCATCTGAAATTCTCATGTTTAATAATCAACCTGTTGCCCTTAATTTCAGTCTCAACTTTACTAAGCAGATCAGCATCTCCTTCAAGTATTATGCTGAAGTCATTTCCGGTTTTAACATAGAGGTCTCCCGGTACTGAAAAGCCTATTTCCGTAAAGTTCTTAAGGTCTCTGGTTTCTCTCTGGGCCGACAAGGTAGCCGGAATTGCGCCTGTCAGTATGATGGCAACAATTAAAATCTTTAGGTTTTTCATTTTCTTTTAGTTAATGTTTTGCCCTAAAGACGAAATAAGAACTGTAATGCTGCATATCTGGAATCAAGATTTCAAATATCTTCTATACCACCGGGGACAGTCATGGTAATGATTTTCCCGGCCCGATTGAAACCTATAATCAGGTCTTCATGTACCGGTAGCAGGAATGTGTTCCCTTTTGTACTCTTTACTTCAGCAAGCCACTGATGTTCTGATACAGTCACTGATATTATTACTCCTCTTTGTTTGCCATCCTGATCAACAACCGTAAAACCTTCAATCAGCTCATGATCAGGCAGCTCGGGGCGGGAATGGGCTTTCGCTTCGACAAATACTCTGCAGCCGGCAAAGTCAGTTGCTTTGTCAACGGAATCATACCATCTGAATTTGGCAATTAACGTCTTATCGCCCCTGTATTCAATCGATTCGGTAATAAAAGGAACCGCCCTTCCTTCAATAAGAAGGAAGAGCGATTTCAATCTTTCGATATTTTCAGGAGGGGTACCGGTAAGTCTTATGAGCAACTCTCCCCTGTAACCATGTGGCTTTGCAACCACCCCTACCTCTTTCAACCGGTCTCTCTTCATGTCAGTCCGGTTTTTATGTTATAATAAGGTCTACTCCTTGTCGGCAGCTTCCCCGGCAGGCTCTTCATCAGTCTGTTCCGTAGTCTCTGCGTCGTCAGCCTTAACTGATTCTTCAGATTCAGCTGCGGGTTCTGCTTCAGCAACAGCTTCTTCCTGTTCTGTTTCAGCAACAGCCTCTTCCTGCTCCGGTTCAGCCTCACCAGCCTCCCTGGCAGCTAAAGCTGCATTCTTTTTGGCTATTTCAGCAGCCCTGGTTTCGCTGATAAGCTTCTCCTCCTCGATTCTCTTTCTCTTCTTCTCTTCACCTGACTTTTCAAGAGACGAACGCTTCATATCAATGCTCTTCTCCTTTTCCGTCATCCATTCGGTAAACTTTCTTTCAGCCTCAGCCTCATCAAAAGCACCCTTCCTGACACCCTCAAGCAAGTGCTTCTTAAGTAGTATCCCCTTGTACGATAAGATCGCACGACATGTATCTGTAGGTTGCGCACCCTTCTGCAGCCATCCCAGCGCCCTGTCGAAATCTAGTTCGATAGTTGCCGGATTAGTGTTCGGATTATACAACCCGAGCCTTTCAATGAACCTGCCATCACGTGGCGACCTGCTATCTGCTACCACAATGTGGTAGAAGGCCAGCTTCTTGCGGCCCTTCCTAGCTAATCTGATTTTAACTGCCATTAATTTATAAACGCTTAATAATTAAACCTACATGAAAATTTAAGGCTGCAAATGTACAGTATTATTTTGTAACTGACAAGCTGCAAAAGAAAAAAGCAGCGAACCTTGCGGCGCGCTGCTCTTTATCAGTTTATATTATCAAAATGAGTATTAATACCCTGGGTTCTGATCGGTCGCTTTATCCATAAATGGATTGGCGTCAAACTCAGCCTCAGGAATCGGATAGATCATTTTGTTGTCATAGGCCGGCAGGTTCATTATCGGCGACCAGTTCGGGCCAGGTATGTCAGGTCTTGCCAGAGGCAATCCCAGCCTCAGTATATCAAGGAACCTGAATCCTTCACCAACAAGCTCCTTGCGGCGCTCCATCATTATTTCGTCAATGAGGGCATTTCCGGTGTTGGTCGACTTAACAGCTCCGGGGATTGCACGCTCCTGAATAACAAAGAGTGCATCCTGGGCTGCTGTCCAGCTCGGAGTACCCTTACGGGCCTCACACTCGGCCTTCATAAGCCATAGTTCTGAAGTTCTTGCAAGAGTAGGCTGGTCAAGGCCAACGCTGCCGAAACTGCCACCCCTTACTCCATCCACTCTGGGGAATTTACCATAGAGAGAATGTATTCCGGGTCTTACAAAAAGATCTGATGCAGGCCTGTTAGGATAGAATAGTGAATTGTCAAGAACAGTGCCGTCATCATAAAGAGCTGTAGCCTCGGCAAATGAATAGACATGCCATCCTTCAAAATGATAAAGGTACGATTTGTAAGCTCCAAAATAGTCAGTTATGTCATCGTCACCAAGATTCCAGAAGAGGGGTGTTATATACCACTCTCTTCTAATATCATCGGGTGCATACTCATTCAACAGAGCGGAAGTTACGAATACGTTGCCATAACCCTCCGGATGGTCAAAGAAGTTGGAGAATCCCCAGTAGATTCCATAGTCATCAGGATTGAAAGGTACGTTAAAGATAGACTCCTTTGTCTGGCGGTTAAGTCCTGTCTTGTACTCGTTCAAAGTAGCTGCATCTGTCAGAATATCAGGCGCATCGGCAAGAGCTGCATTAATATAAGGCAGGGCTCCGTCATAATCAAGTTTCGCCATCTTAACCCGTGCCATAACTGTATTGGCAAAAGCCTTGCTTATTCTGGTGGCACCACTTGCCTTGCCAAGAGCAGGTAGTCCTGCGATAGCATCGGTAAGATCCCTCTCAATAAGGTCATAAACATCCTTCACCTTACCTCTTCCGGTCATCTGGCTTACATCACTGACTTCGTAAACAGGAACGCCGGGACTTTCACCATTGTCCTTGCCATAGGGGAAACAGAATATCTGAACAAGATGAAAGTATGCATAAGCCCTCATAAACTTCATCTCACCCAGGTAAGCATCCTTTGCTTCACCAACGAGAGGCAGCTCTGCATTAATAGCGCCATTGGTGTTTTCAATAACCTCATAAAGGTCATTCCACCAGTCTCTCGGAGCTCCCCTGAAGGTCGAGGTTGGAATCTGCTGATAGTTAAACGGGTGATTCCAGAAATTCCAGTTAAGCTGTTGCGGTACGAAACAGTCATCACCTCTTACTTCATTGAATATCATCATCCATGATCCCGTCAGGGTTGTCTGGAAACATGCATCATAGACACCGTAAAGAACGGCCATTGCATTCTCAGGAGTACTGAAAGCTGCACTTTCATCGATCTGTGTTGTTGGAAACTGCTCGAGAAAATCTTCCGTACAGCCGGCGACAAGTAATCCTGCAATCGTTAATGTCAATAATATCTTTTTCATAATTATCCTCCGGTTTTGGGTTAGAAACTAAGATTGATCCCAAAGGTTACCGTTCTTACGTTTGGTATGTTGGTTGTATTTGTAAGGCCACTTAAACCCTGCTCAGGGTCAAGGCCTGTATACTTTGTAAGAACAAACAGGTTGTCACCGTTTACGAACACCGAGGCACCATCAAGACCGGTACCACCAAGGAAGCGTTTCGGGACTGAGTATGAAAGGTTAACGTTCCTGAGACGCAGGAATGATCCATCCTCCAGGAATCTGCTTGATGTTTCATCGCTCTGGGTGCCGTTGTTATATACAAACCTGGGCACATCGGTATCATCACCTGGTTCCTGCCATGAGTCAAGAACATCCTTGTTAAGCTGATAGCCCATGCGCTTGCCGTCATTCATTGTCGTCTGCTTAAGGCTGTTATAAACCTTGCCCCCTACACTCCAGTAAAACTGGAATGAGAAATTGACATCCTTCATTATTATGAATGTATTTGTCAAAGCACCATAGAAATCGGGAACTGACTGGCCAAGCTCATATCTTGTAGCCTGTGAATAAGTGTCTGTAGTCTCCCTTCCGGTGACATTGCCTTCTCCGTCTACGATATCCCTATACCAGAGAGCCCTTCCATTATTGGGATCTACACCGGCATATTCTCTGATATACCATGTATAAAGGCTGTTACCTACAACCCATCTTTTTGTTCCGGAAATGATTTCCTCTTGCGAAAGGGCTGTGATCTCGTTGGTGAACTTGGTAAAGTTCAGGTTGGAAAGCCAGACAAGATTTGGTGATTCATAATTGGTTGAATGAAGTTCGATCTCGAATCCCTTATTCTTCAGTCCGCCTACATTAGATAGAATGCTTGTAAAACCAGTTGACGGAGGCAGTGGCTTATCCTGCAGGAGGTCATCTGACAGCCTGTCGAAGTATTCAAAGCTACCACGGAATTTGCCAAATATACCGAAGTCAAATCCGGCATTCATGATCTTGTTCTTCTCCCATCTCAGGTCATAGTTAGGCAGACGGTTATGAGTCATACCTATATTACCGTCATAAACTGATCCAAGTGCAAACGTCGGAAGGTAAGCATATGGAGGAACAGCCTGGTTTCCATTCGTACCATAACTGATCCTCAGCTTAAGATCATCAAGCCAGCCAATGCCTGCAAGGAAATCCTCCTGATTAATCCTCCATGATGCACTTGCCGACCAGAAATCAGCCCAGCGAACCCTCGGGCCAAACCTCGATGATCCGTCACGCCTGTATGAAGCTGAAAGATAGTACTTATCCAACAGGCTGTAGTTGAGACGACTGAAATATGAAATCATAGAGGTCTCAGTTGTGGAAGATACAGGTGTGCCAAATGGTTCTGCTGCAATACTGAACTCATCTGAGAAGGGTATGTCAAAACCCCTGGCATATGCAGTCATGCTCCTCCTGATATAATACTCGGTCTCATAACCTCCCAGTATGCCAATCTGATGACTGCCAAAAACCTTGTCATAGTTAACAGTGGTAGATGTGAAATAGGTACGGATATCCTCAGAAGATTTTGTCGAGCTGCCCTTGTAAGCCTTGCCATCACCATGGAACGGATTACGGAAAAAGTCTGTATTCTCGTTGGAAACCCTTCCGCTTATTTTTGTATCAAACACAAAACCCTCAAACATCTGCCAGTTGAGATTAAATGAGTTGAATACATTTGTTGACCTGTGACCACGCGGATCAAGCTCATTCTGTGCAATCGGGTTATAGTCCTTCGAAACAAGGTTGTCCCAGTTCCATACATAATTACCGTCGTCACCAACAACAGGCTGGAAGTTATCATCAAGAACATAAAGCGGAACGTTGTTAGGATAAGTGTATGCAGCATAACCTGTACCGGAACCGTTGGTGATATCCTTTACGGTATTACCCATCTGGTGTCTGAGAGTAGAGGTATAACCTACTGTAATCTTCTTATTTACCTGTGTCGTCACATTGATATGACCCATCAGCCTCTTAACTTCATCAGGTACTGTTATGGCCTTCTGGTCAAAATAGGTTCCCGAGAAATAGAACTTCGTACTGCCGTCTCCGCCAGATGCAGTAAAATTATGCTCCGATATCTGACCTGTTCTGTGTGCCAGATCAAACCAGCTCTGGTCAAACATCAGCTGCGCATTCGACTTCAGATTACCATTGTCGTCGAAAGGCTGGTCAATATTAAAAGGATTCTTACCGGCAAGCAGAAACAGATTATCATGTGCATATGTTGCAGGGTTGGCTTCACCCTGATCAACAGCATAGTTATAAATACCCTGCCATGATTTCTGCATGAATTCCGAAGCATTCAGCATCTCGAACTTGTTGGTGGTAAAGGTCGAAATACTCTGTTTGCCAAGATAGGTAAACCTGGGCTTGCCCTGAATACCCTTCTTCGTGGTAACCACAATAACTCCGTTCGCGGCTCTTGAACCATAGAGTGATGCTGCGGCGGCATCCTTCAGTACTGTAACCGATTCAATGTCGTTCAGGTTGGGAACCGAGGCTCCTACAATACCGTCGACAACCCACAGCGGATTAGCATCTGCTGTTATCGAGCCGATACCCCTGATCCTTATAATCGGGTCAGCATTGGAAGCACTCGTTGAGTTAACCACATGAACACCTGTTGCATTTGCCTGGAGCGCCTTCACTATTGAAGTCGTCGGTGTACGCGCAAGCTTCTCTGAACTTACTACGGCCGCCGAACCTGTATAGGTCTCCTTCCTTGTGGTTCCATAGGCTACAACAACAACCTCATCGACACCAAGGAAGTCAGGTTCCAGAACAACGTCATAGACATTGGCAGAACCAATTGTGACCTCGGCAGTCTTCATGCCTACATACCTGATAACCAGCACCTCGCCTTCATTTACGGTGATAGAATACTGGCCTTCCAGGTTGGTTGCGACGCCCGTCAGCGAACCCTTGATCTGAACCGTAGCGCCAATTATGGGCATACCATCATCAGCACCGGTTACAGTTCCTGTCACGGTCTTCTGCTGTGCGTTAACCGCCAGCGCCAGACCGCAAAACATAAAAACAAACATTAATAGTTTTCTCATAACATTTGGATTAGGTTAATGAATACTATAAGTTGGGAATGAATTATCACCACTGGACACATAGCTAAAAACAGAGTATTTTATAAAGTTGGTTGACCACATAATGAAAGTATACAAAGATAAACTTTTTTTAACATTCTTGTATGGCTTCATTTTTTTTCAACAATCGTCTGGTTTGAAATTTCCCGACAGCTTTTTAATTTATTTTTGCAATGACCCTTTTCTCCTATTAAATAATCAAGAGTCTTTATGGCTGGTTTCACTCATTTACATCTTCATACCCAATACTCAATTCTTGATGGCGCCTCTGACATTAAGTCCCTTGTAAGAAGGGCCGGTGATCTGGGAATGGAATCTTTGGCTATTACCGATCATGGGAACATGTTTGGCGTGAAAGAGTTTCACAACGCTACAACTGCTGCAGGCATAAAACCAATAATAGGTTGCGAGATGTATGTGGCCAGAAGGCCTATAAGTGAGACATCGGGCAAAGAGGACAGATCGGGGCATCACCTGATACTGCTTGCAAAGAATCTTACCGGTTACCACAATCTGATTAAGCTCGTATCGATAGGATATACAAAAGGCTTTTACTATAAGCCCCGCATTGACAAGGAGTTGCTAAGGAAATACAGGGAAGGACTGATTGCAACATCAGCCTGCATTGCAGGTGAGATAGCCGACGAGATACTTCGTGACAACCCTGCAGGGGCAGAAAGCGCCCTGGCCTCATATATGGATATCTTTGGCGATGATTTTTATCTCGAAATTCAGAGGCATGAAACCTTTGACACCACCGCCGACAGAACAGTATTCCCGTTGCAGCAGAAAGTCATTACACACTTCAAAGAGCTTTCTCAAAAATTCAACGTTAAAATTGTGGCATCTAATGATGTTCACTTTATACATAAGGAAGAGGCCGACGCACACGATATACTGATTTGTATCAACACTGCCAGTGACTTTGACGATCCGAAGAGGCTGAGGTACACCAAGGAAGAATACCTTAAGAGCGAGGAGGAGATGAGGCAGATATTCAGCGATATGCCTGAAGTCATAGATAATGTCGCCGAGATCACAGGAAAAATAGAACAGTATACTCTCGACCATGATCCGATTATGCCGGAGTTCGAGATTCCTGAAGGATACAGTGACAAGGATGAGTACCTGCGTCACCTTACATATGAAGGAGCCAGGGAAAGATGGGGAGAAATCTCACCTGAACTGAAGGACAGGATCGATTTTGAGCTTGACACCATCGCCTCAATGGGATTTCCAGGATATTTTCTTATAGTCCAGGATCTGCTCAGGGCAGCAAGGGAAATGAACGTCTCTGTCGGTCCCGGCAGGGGCTCAGCTGCAGGCTCGGTAGTTGCCTACTGCCTGAAAATAACCGATATCGACCCCATAAAGTATGGCTTACTGTTTGAGCGATTCCTGAACCCTGACAGGATATCGATGCCCGATA
>Ga0334882_1001404_pt1 | contig 28889 bp, 22 predicted proteins | sample GraSluR1_MG_5_FD_207226 | JGI IMG/M metagenome (GOLD analysis project Ga0334882, IMG submission 207226) | Sludge microbial communities from methane-producing bioreactor in Wageningen University, Netherlands - Granular Sludge_15_04-R1 | ecosystem: Engineered > Bioreactor > Anaerobic >...
CACCATCTTCCCACCATGCTCAGCGGGGGAGAGCAGCAGCGGGTGGCCATCGCCCGGGCCCTTTCCAATGACCCCGATCTCATCCTGGCGGACGAACCCACGGGGAATCTGCCTTCCGACAAGGGGGAGGAGATCATGACCATGCTGGAGGACTTGAACCGGAAGGGTGTGACGGTGGTGATGGTGACCCACAACCCCGATCAGGGGCTCAGGGCTCACCGCCGTATCACCCTGGCGGACGGGGTGGTTCTGGAAGATCGGATCAGGACCGGGGAGGCCCGGGATGCCTAGGCTGCTTCCTTCGGAACCGTTCAAGATTGTGTATCGCCGTTTCGTTCAGCGGATCCTCGAGTCGGGTCTGCTGGTCATGGCGGTGGCTCTGGGGGTCGGCGCTGCGGCGGCAGGGTTCTCCCTGGTTTCCTACACCGGGGAGTATAACAGGGAGGTCCTCTCTTCACCGGCTTACCGTGAGATTCTGATCAGCACCCGGGGGGCATCGGAGGATATGGCGACGCCGGTGGCGGAAAAAGCCCTGTCGGAAACCACCGCCCTGACCCATGCCGATCTGGAGGTTCGGAGCATCCTCCCCGCCGTGGCTTACGCCTACATCGCCGACCGCAGCCGCATGCGGTTTCCCGATGAGAATTTTCTTTCGGGAGGTTTTCCCGGCCTTCCCGGCGGCGTGGAAGGGGCTCCTGAAGGTGTAGCCGGTCCCGGCATGGAGTCTCAAGACAGTTCCGCCTCCCCGGGAAGCCCCGGGGAGGGTGTTTCCGCGGGAGGGGAAGCGGTTCCTTCAGCGGGCGGAGGCCCGGAGGCCCGGTTCTCCGAATTGCGGGATCAGATCCTGCAGGCCCGGGAGGACGGCGATGTCATTTTCCCCGAGATGGAGGAACTGGCGGGCTGGGAGGTAACGCCGGAGTTCTTCCAGGCCTGGAACCTCCAGGCCAGCCGGGGCAGCCTCTTCACCGAGGCCGATATGGCCAGCCGCAGCAGTGTCATGGTCCTGGGGGCCGGGACAGCCCGGCTCCTGTCGGGAGACGGGGATCCCGGTTCCCTGGTGGGCCGAAAGGTTTCCTCCTTTGAGGGGCTCACCACCATCATCGGCGTTCTTTCCCCCCTGGGTAACGATTATGACGGCCAGTACTTTGTCCCCGCCCGGGATCTGGCGGCGGCGGCGGGAAGCCAGGGAGGGCTCCGGTTCGGCGGTATGAACCGCCAGCTCCGGTTTGCCGTAACCGACCCCGGAGATCTGGTACAAACTTCGCTGCTCCTTCAGGAATGGTTTGAAAGCCGGTACGGCTCCGGCCAGGTTGTGGTAACCAATCCCCGGGCCGAGGCGGAGCAGCTCATGGCCCGGAACAGGGGTATTGGTATTCTCATTCTATTTCTCTCCCTGGCGGGGCTCTTTATCGCCTCGGTGAATGTGTCCCACATCCTTCTGGGCCGGGCCCTGCGGATGCGCCGCAACATCGGAATTCTCAAGGCCCTGGGATCGTCCCGGAGAGGAATCATTCAACTCTTTTCGGCGGAGGCCCTGATGATCACCCTGGGGGGGGCGCTTGTGGGAACCCTGCTGGCCATCCCCTTGAGCCGTGGGATGACCGAGGCCCTGGAGATGGGATCCGGATCGGTCCTCTATCTGGTTCTGGGAATCCTTCTTTCCTGGATGCTCACCCTCTTTTTTTCGGTAGTCCCCGCCCTGAAGGGGGCGAAGGTTGAGGCTGCCGAGGCCATGAGGAGGATTTAACCGTGAATAATCGCATAAGGAAAAACAAATGAACAAATTCCTGGCTCTTTTCGCCCGGCACTGGTCCAAAAACCGGGTAAAACTGATTCTGACCCTGACGGCGGTAGCCCTGGGAACGGGGATCCTGATCCTGTCCTTTACTGCATCTCTTCTCCTGAAGGAAAAGGTAAGTGATGAGCTGGCCCGGAACGGGTCGGTGCTTTATGTGGCCAACGGCGCCTGGGGGAGCGATGGAAGCATAGAACAGCAGCGCCCTTCCGAATGGGATTCCTCGGCGCCGTCCCTGGTGGTGGAGGGCGGTTATTCCATCACCGGAGCCGTCCCCATCACCATGCCCCCCTTTGATGAAATCAGGGCCGGGGACAAGTCTTACCGACTCCGCAGCGCCGTGGGCACCGCTCCGGGCTATTTTGAAATTGCCGGCCTGGAGATCATCCAGGGAACTCCCATGACCGAAGAGGATATTTCCCTGGGATCGAAGAAGGTCTGGCTCAGCCGGGAGACGGCGGAGCTGCTCTTCGGATCCGCCGCCGAAGCGGTGGGTCGAAGGATCCAGCCCCCGGGGACCGCCTTCGGCCGGGGCATGGGCCGGGACCGGGAGCAGACTCTCATCGTCAGCTACACCGTGGCGGGGGTGTTTGAGACCCCCTCGGAGGTGGCCCGCCGTACCTATGGTCTGGGCGATCTGGTTCTTCCCTATTCCGCCCTGATCCCCGCGGGAGGGAACGCCAGGATGATGCTCAATTTCATGTCCGGGCTCTTTATGATCGGCTCCACCGAGCCTTCGGTGGAGAAGGTGGCCGCCGAGGTATCGGGAATCCTGGCTTCCGCCTACGGGGAGGATACGAAGATAACCGTATGGGAGGGAACCCCCCGGGGCGTCTCGGCCTATTACGAAGAGCTGCGGCAGGCGGTGTCCATCTTCACCGTGGCGGTGAACATCCTGGGGATGGTGCTTCTGGTTACCAGTTCCCTGGGGATCTTCAGCATCATGGTGGTGGAATCCCTGAGCCGGCGCCGGGACATCGCCCTGGAGCGTGCCCTGGGGGCTTCCCAGGGGGCGGTGGTGAAAGAGTTCTGGAGCTGGTCCTTTGCCCTGAGTCTTATGGGGGGGCTGCTGGGGCTTCTTCTGGCCCTGGTCCTGGCAGGGCCGGTGTTTGGAACCATCGCCCCCCTGCTGGGAGAGCTTTCCGGGGCCCTGACCGCGGGGGTTGTCCTGAACCCCCTGGCTGTCCTGGGGGGGCTGGCCCTGGCCCTGGGGTGCGGCGGGGGGCTGGGGCTTCTGCCGGCGGTCTCGGCGGTACAGGGCGGCATCTCCGATGTGCTGAGGGAGGCTTAGAATGAACGGGAAACACCTTCTGCTTTTAGCGGCATCCACGATGATCCTGGCCGCCCTCTCGGCCGAACCGTCGGAACCTTCAAGCCTGGCGGATGTGGCCGCCCTGGCGGTATCGCATAACCTCGAACTTAAGGAGAGCCTTTGGGAGCTGGAGAAGGCCCGCTCCGCCCTGCCCGGTCTCTGGAATCTGGAGTCCTCGGGCCTTTCCCTGAAGGGAGAGATCAACCAGGCAGGGGAGAGCCTTGCCTCTTCCGCTTCCGCCAGCCTGGCGGTTCCGGTGGCGGATCAGCTGCGTCTCACCGGTACCTTCAAGTCCGACCGGTCCGGTCAGGCGGTGATCAGCCTCTTCCCCCTGGCCCACTCCGACGAGACCGTCCAGGCCCGCTTAAGCCTGACCCTGCGGGAACAGCAGGCGGTGGAAAAGAAGATCGAGGTGGAGAATGCCGCCCTGAGCGCCGTCCTGGGCTGGGCGGCGGACCGGGAGGCCCTGGCCATTCAGGAGGCGCTGACCGGTTTAAGGGAACAGGAATACCGGGATACCCGGGTACGGTATGAGGCAGGAGAAGAGGTTCTGGACCAGGTCCGCCGGTCCCTTCTGGCCTGGTCGGAGGCCCAGAGTCTTCTGGTTTCCCGGCAGGATCAGGAGCAGGCGGCCCAGACTGCCCTGATAGAGGCCCTGGGCCGACCGGATCTTACCCTGCCTGATTTTACCTCCGCCGATCTTGAGGCTGAGATCCTCCGGCTTCAGGGTGACCTGTCCCCGGGAGACGCGGCGGCGGAATCTGCCGGGGCGGTCCGGGAGAGCCTCATCTCCCGGGAAAGCCTGACCGCCGCCCTGCGGAACACCTGGGCCTTCAGTCCCACCCTCCAGGCCGATCTTGGGGTGAGCTGGGATGACCGGGGCGAAACGGTTCTGGGCGGATCGGTCACCTTAAGCTTCTCCCTGGAGGATTTTCAGGGAGACCGGCGGCAAGAACTGCAAGGAGACCTGGCTCTGGAGGAAGCCCGGGCCGGGCAGATCCTGATTCAGGAGGAACGGAGGCTCCAGCAGGTGCTGCTGTCTCTGGATACGGCCCGGCTGAACCGGGAAGTGTCAGGCCTGGCCCGGGAAGAGGCGGCGGATCTGGCGGAGGAAGCGGACCTGCTTTACTCGCTGGGGGAATATTCCGCCCTGGAGCGGGAGGAGGCCCTGCTGGATCATCGGTCCGCCGAACTCAGCTACTTCCTGGCATTGGCTGATCAATACGCGGCCTGGTTGAATTTGAGGTTTTTCCTCTATTAATATGCGGAATATTAGCAATAAAACCTGTTTAATAAAGTTTTTTTTGCTATTTTGCCAAAAAGATGTATGATGGGTGTAGAGAGAAGGAGGGCAGACATGAAGGTTCTCATTGCGGACAAACTATCACCCAAAGCGGTTTCCGCCCTGGAAACAATGGGTTTGAAGGTGGAGGTTGACGCCTCCCTGGAGGCGGATACCCTGCCGGGCAGGCTGGGCGATGCGGAGGTTCTGGTGGTTCGGTCCACCAAGGTGACCGCCGCCGCTATCGAGGCGGGGGAAAACCTTTCCCTGATCATCCGGGCCGGAGCGGGGGTGAATACCATCGACCTCAAGACGGCCAACCGGCGGGGGATTCACGTTGCCAACTGTCCCGGACAGAATACCGCCGCCGTGGCGGAGCTGGCCCTGGGCCACATCATCGCGGCGGACCGCCGCATCCCCGATGCCACCGCCGACCTGCGGGCGGGAGCCTGGAAGAAGAAGGAATACGGCAAGGCCCGGGGCCTCAAGGGCCGCACCCTGGGGATCCTGGGGATGGGCTCCATCGGCCAGGCCCTGGCGGTGATGGCCCGGGGGATGGATATGGAGGTGGTGGGCTGGTCCCGGTCCCTTACCCCCGAAAAGGCGAAAAAGATGGGAATCGGCTACTGCGCCACCCCCGAAGCGGTGGCGGAAGCCTCCGATGTGGTGTCGGTCCACCTGGCCGCCGCCCCCGAAACGGATCATCTGGTGAACGCCGCTTTTTTCAATAAAATGAAGGACGGGGCCATCTTCGTCAACACCTCCCGGGGCGAAGTGGTGGACACGGCGGCCCTGAAAGAGGCGATTACCCGGAAGAAGCTGAAGGTCGGCCTTGACGTGTACGAGGGTGAACCCGCCGCCACGGCCAATGACTTCGGTGATACCGGCCTGGCTGCCATGATTAATGCCTCCCACCATATCGGGGCCTCAACCGATCAGGCTTCGGAGGCCATCGCCGACGAAGTTGTCAGAATAATCGAAGAGTACCGGGCCAGCGGCAAGCCCCCCAACGTGGTAAATACCCAGGCCAAGTCATCGGGAGTCACCAGCCTGGTGGTGCGCCATTTTAACCGGGTGGGCGTCCTGGCGGGGGTGCTGGATGAGCTGCGCAACGCCAGCATCAACGTGGAGGAGATGGAAAACTCCATCTTCACCGGCGGCGAGGCGGCGGTCTGCACCCTCAGGCTCGATGATGTCCCCGATAAGGACCTGGTGAAAAAACTCCGGACCCTGGAAAATGTGATTCAGGTGGTGTTGAGCTGACCGGCCGGTTACCTGCCGGTTAACTGATGCCTTTCATCCGCCCCCGGGTTGCCCCGGGGGCTTTTCTTTTCCCTGGAAAAGAGGGGGGCCGCGTCGTTCTCAGCGGTACAGATCCCGGGAGAGGGCCCTGAGCCTCCGGGGGTCGGTGATCCTTATGGCGCCGCCGTGTTTTTCCAGAACGCCTGCTTCCTTGAAAGTTTTGAGGGTCCGGGTCAGCTGCCGGTAGCTGCAGCCCAGAAGTTCCGCCATTTCTCCCAGGTTTTCGGTCTTCAGCTGATCCGGGGACACCACCTTCGTCTCTCCCTCCAGGTAGAGCACCGTGAGGTAGCTGGCCAGCCGGGTTTCCACGGGATAACTCTGGTTGATGGCACTGGTCAGGTTGAAGGAGGCCAGTTTTCCCCCCAGGGCGGTGCAGAGCTGCTTCAGTATCCGGGGGTTGGTGTCGGTTTCCTCCCGCATGCTCTCCATGGGGATTCCCAGGCACTCCACGGGGGTCACCGCCTGGACGAAGCTGATGGAGGGAATATCCTGGAAGAGTTCCACATCGCCGATAACTTCGAAGGGAAGATAGAACCGGATAAGCATGACCGATCCGTTTCCCAGAACCTTGAAGATTTTTGATTTTCCCATGACGTAGAGAAAAAACCACTCCATCTTTTCTCCCTCCCTAACGAGAAAATCCCCCGGTTCAAACCGGCAGATCCTGAGCCGGGCGTATCCCCGGGGTGAAAACATGCGATCCCAGCCAAACTTCTTTAGATAGGTATCGATGAGGCCGGGGTTCAGAATTTTTTCCATAAATTCTTCTCCATTAGGACATATGTCCTAATGAAATCATACGGTTTTGCCCCATACTGGGGCAAGAGGAGAATAGTCAATGTATCATTTTATGGCCGCCGGTCTGGGGGTTCTCATTGCCCTGATGATCACCGTGAACTCCCGCTTCGCCGCCGCCCTGGGGAATCTGCCCTCTTCCCTGCTGGTGCACCTGACGGGGCTGGCTCTGGTGTCTCTTATTCTTCTGATCCGTCGGGAAGAAAAAACAGGAATCACCGTCCCCTTCTATCTGCGGCTGGGCGGATTCGTGGGGGTTTCCCTGGTTCTCTTCAACAACATCTGTTTTCTCGCCCTGGGGGCGTCGCTGACCATCTCCCTGGGTATCGTGGGGCAGACCCTGGGGGGCCAGATTGTGGATGCCACGGGCTTTTTGGGGATGAAGAAGCATCCCTTTCTACCCGCCAAGCTGCCCGGGTGGGCCCTGGTTTTGGCCGGGGCTCTTCTGATGACCGGCGGCAGCCCCGGGAACTGGCCTTACATGGTCCTTGCCTTTGTGACGGGAGCCCTGGTGATGCTGGCATCGGTGCTGAACGCCCAGCTGGGCCGCCGGATGGGTCTTTTCCGGGCCACCCGGATCAACTACATCGCCGGGCTGATCACCGTGGGGGTGCTGCTGCTGATTTTTCAGACAAGCCTGGATTCGTACCGGAACCTGCCTGAAGTGCCCCTGCTGATTATCCTCGGAGGAGGAACCCTGGGGGTTCTGGTGACCACGGGGATGAACTTTGTCATTCCCCGGATACCCGCGGTCTACAGCACCATCCTCATCTTTCTGGGCCAGGTGTCCGCCGGCCTTCTCATCGATATCGCCATGACCCGCAGCGTTTCCTGGCCGAAGACGGCCGGGGCCGCCATCATTCTCCTGGGACTCTTCCAGAAGAGCCGGGTGGACCGGCGGGTGCGGCTGCGGGATGCGCAGGCCTGAATTCCTGTTGGGGTGTCAGGGCGGTTGACAGAGGTGCGGGAGCCGGTAAAATACTGCCGGGAGGAGCAGCCATGTACATCGGTATCGACATCGGAGGAACCAAAATCGCCCTGGGCCTGGTGGATGATCGGGGAGAGATTCTTAACCAGAGCCGGATACCCACCCTGGCGAAGGAGGGCCCTCGAAGCGCCCTGGACAGGATGGTGGAAGAAATCCGCCGATTAAGGGAGGGAGCCCCTTCCGAACACCCCCTCCGGGGGATCGGCATCGGCTGCGCCGGCCCGGTAGATGCCCGCCGGGGGGTGGTGATGAATCCTTATACCCTGCCGGGCTGGGAAGAGTTTCCCCTGGCCGAAGACCTTTCCCGCCGGGTTGGCGTCCCCGCCCAAATGGAAAATGATGTGAATACCGTGCTCCTGGGTGAAGTAGCCCTGGGGGGGTGGGAGGATCGGGATGTTCTCCTGGTGATGGTCGGCACCGGGGTGGGGGTGGCCTTTTCCCGGCGCGGGGGAATCCTCCACCGTACCCGGTCGGTCTACCATCCCGAGATGGGTCATCTCATTATTGAACCGGACGGTCCGGAATGCTACTGCGGCCGCCGGGGCTGTCTGGAGAGCCTCGCCTCAGGGTCGGCCCTGCACCGTATCGCCGCCGAAGAAGGCTTTAAGGATTTTAGAAATCTCATCGCTTCCGCCGAATCGGGCAGCACCGCTGCGACGGCTCTCCTGGATCAGGCAGCCAGGCGTCTGGCTGCGGGAATCTGGAACCTCCAGATTGTCCTTCAGCCCGAAGTTATCGTACTGGGGGGCGGCATCATGGACGATTATTTTGACCTCTTTAAAGATAAAATTCTGGCGTTTCTTCCCGGCCGGGAAGACTTCAACGGCCGGTTTGCCCTGAAGCCTTCCCACGGCGGGGATCGTCCCGCCCTGGCGGGGGCGGCCCGGCTGATCCGGTCTTTTCTGGAATAGAAATCACTTTTTCCATTACTTTTCTTTCTTCCATTGATTTTCGGCGGTCCCGGGCCTACCATTCGCTGGGGAGAGTCTTTCTCCAGTTTTTTTCAGGAGAGTTATCATGTTTGCACTGCTTCGAAACAGCTTGCAGGCCAAGCTAATTATTGTCATCTCTTCAGTTGTGCTGATTCTCTTTGTGTCCATCGGGTTTCTGGTTCTTGTGCGGGTGGCGGACAACAGCGAGGAGCAGGCGATTGCCTACATGGAGACCCTGTCCCGCGAATACGCTCTGATAGCTGAATCCATTGTGGAAGCTCCGTTAAAGCAGGTTTTCTCCACCGCCAGTGTGATGTCTTCCCTGGATACGGTTCCCGCAGAAAGGCGCCGTGCCGTGGCCCTTGATTTTCTCTTTGCTCTTCTTGGGAACAGCCCCGATGCCCTGGCAGTCTGGACACTCTGGGAGCCCGATGCCCTGGACGGCCTCGATTTCCGGTACGTCAACGATTCTGCCGCGGGAAGCGACGGCCGGGGAATTTTTACCCCCCTCATCTACCGTGAAGCCGATGGACTGGCCCTGACCGACCCTGCCCCCGACGGTCAGTCGGCCTATGGGGAACCCTTCTATACCGGCGCCCGGGGGAGTCTGAAAGAGCACGTCACCGAGCCCTACTTCTACCCCGTGGACGGGAAGGATGTGCTGATGATTTCTCTGGTGGCCCCCATCATCCGGGACGGTGAGTTTCTGGGGGTTCTGGGAATGGATATCCTTCCCGATCAGCTGCAGGCACGGCTGGGAGAGCTGAAACTCTATGAATCGGGATTCGGCCGTCTCATCGCCCACAGCGGTACGGTGGTGACCCATCCCTACTCCGAACGGATCGGGGAGACCGCTCCGGAGTGGAAAAATCCCCCCCCCGAAATGGAAGCTGTCATCCAGAATAATGAAATAAACACCTTCCGATCCGTCTCTCTGGCCACCGGTCAGGAGAGCATGAAAACCTTCGTCCCCGTCTTTTTCGGGGAGAGCGTGGCCCCGTGGTACTTCGGTACCGTGGTTCCCCCTGATGAAGTCTACCGGTTCACCACCACCACCATTCAGACCTATGTGATCGGCATGGGCCTGGGGGTCCTGATGATCATTCTTGTCCTCTGGCTCCTTGTGCGATCGTTCCTTAAACCCCTGAAAAAAGCCGCCGGAGCCCTGGCTGATGTGGCCCAGGGGGAGGGAGATCTCACCCGGCACCTGACCGTTTCCAGCGGGGATGAGGTGGGCCAGCTTTCACAGCACTTCAATACCTTTATAACCAGCCTGAGCGGCATCATCGCCAGCATCAAGGGGGTTCTCTGGAATTTGAAAAACTCCGGGGAGAGCCTTTCCGCCAATATGGAACAGACCGGGGCGGCGGTTTACCAGATCAGCACCAACATCGAGAGCGTAAAAGAGCAGATCATCAACCAGTCCGCCGGGGTTACCGAAGTATCCTCGACAATAGAACAGATCGTTCGGAACGTGGAGAGTCTCAATGGGCTCATCTCCCGTCAGGGCCGATCCCTGGAAGACAGTTCCGCCTCCACCGAAGAGATGGTGGCCAACATCCAGTCGGTGACCCGGAACGTGGAGTCCAACCTGGATGAAGTTTTCAAGCTCCATTCTGAATCGGAAAAGGGGTATGGTCAGCTTCAGGAGGTGACCCAGGTCATAAAAAGCGTGGCGGATCAGTCCGAGGGGCTTCTGGAGGCCAACAAGGTCATCCAGAGTATCAGTGCCCAGACTAACCTCCTGGCTATGAACGCCGCCATCGAGGCGGCCCACGCCGGGGATGCGGGCCGGGGTTTTGCCGTGGTGGCGGATGAAATCAGGAAGCTGGCGGAATCCTCCTCCTCCCAGACGAAGAATATCTCCCAGGTCCTGGGGGCGCTGAAGAAACTGATCGACAGCGTGGTGGATCAGATTCTTGACGCGGGACGCAGTTTTGAGGTGGTACGGCATTCGGTTCAGTCGGTAACCCAGCGGCAGGAGCAGATAAAGAGCAGCATGGAAGAACAGAGTACCGGCAGTTCCCAGGTTCTGGGGAATCTGGAAGAGCTGCGCAACATCACCTCGGAGGTGCAGATTGGATCCAATGAGATGACTGCGGGAAGTCAGGCCATCCTCCAGGAGATGCAGCACCTGATGCGCATCACCCAGGAGATTCAGGGCAGCATGGAGGAGATGACCCGGGGCACCGAAGAGATCAACAGCGCCGTAGCATCGGTGGTAAACCTGACCCAGGAGAATGCCCGGGGTATCGGCGAGATGGAGCAGGAGATCGGAAAGTTCACCATCCAGGAGTAATCCGGTGGGCCGCCCGGGGCATTGTCTGAGTCACCAGGAGGATGGAGCTGTGTGGAAGGATGTTTGCTGCCGATATAATAACGCCATCATCGACACTAACCGGGAGCAGGCTCTGGAAGTGGTGCACACCGCCCTTGCGGGAGGGATGAAGGCCGAAGAAATAGTGTTTCAGGTGGTCATCCCCTCGATTGATACCTTCCTGAACCGCGCCGCCGCCGGGGATGCCACCCTGGCCCAGCATTTTCTCACGGCCCAGATAGCCCGGGATGTGGTGGATGAACTGCTTCCCCTTTTTGAGCAGGCCCCCGAACCGGCGGGAATCGTTGTCATCGGAACTCCCCCCGGGGACTTTCACGGTCTGGGAAAACGGATCGTCACGGGATGTCTGAAAGCGAAAATGATCGAGGTTCATGACCTGGGCCTCAACATTCCTGCCCCGAAATTTGTCGACGCGGCCCTGGAACATGGGGCCGGGGTTATTGCCATATCGTCCATGATGATTCACACCGCCCGGGGAGAGAACGGCTGTCTTGGGGTAAGACGGATTCTCAAAGAGCGGGGGCTGGAAGACCGTCTGAAGATTGTTGTGGGAGGAGCGCCTTTCGGGTTCGATGAACGGCTCTACCTTACCGTGGGAGCCGATGCCTGGGGAGAGAACGGTCTGGCCGCCGCTGATATAGTCTTGGGGCTGCTGAAGGAGGTATCGCCGGTATGACGGGAACAGAAAGACTTGTGGCGGCGGTAAACGGAGAACCGGCGGACCGGATTCCCGTATTTTGCAACCTCCTCGATCACGGAGCCCGGGAGCTGGGTCTCTCCCTGAAGGAATACTATTCCAAGGGTGAGTACGTGGCGGAAGGCCAGCTGAAAATGCGGCAGCGGTACGGCTACGACAACCTGTGGGGTCTTTTTTACGCCGGAAAATCGGCGGAACTGCTGGGCTGCGGGCATATGATTTTCTCCGATGACGGCCCTCCCAACGTGGGAGAGATGATCATCAGGACACTGGATGATATCTCGCGGTTGGAGGTTCCCTCATCGGTGATCGATCATCCCGGCTTTGAAGAAATCAGGAAGTGCATGGACATCCTGAAGCGTGAGGCGGGAGGCAGGTACCCCCTGTGTGCCTACATCACCGCCCCCATGACCCTGCCTGCCCTGCTCATGGGGATGGAGCAGTGGCTGCCCCTGCTGCTGTACGGACCTGAAGAGCCCCGAAATGAACTGCTCGAGAAATGCCACAGGTTCTTCATCAGCGAGGTGGAGGCGTACCGGACCGCCGGTGCGGACGTCCTCATCTATTCGAATCCCTTCGGTTCCACCGATTTTGTCTCCCACGAGTTTTTCCGGGAGAGATCTTTGCCATGGATCAGAAAGGACATGGCGGTGGTGGGGTCGGCCGACATGGTCTATTATTGCGGCAGCGCCCGGTTCAACCGGGTAATCGATGAGGTTTTTGCTGAAACCAGAATTCCCACCTACTACCTGAGCCCCCTGGATGACCTGGCCGAGGGGAAAGCCATCCTGGCGGATCGGGGCCTCTGCTGCGGCGTCATTAACGACATCAAGATGATTGACTGGTCGCCCGAAGAGATCCGCCGGGAAGTGAAACGGCTGGTGGATGCGGGGAAACCAGGGGGGAATTTTCTGCTGGGAACCCTGGTGATGCCCTGGCAGATTTCCGATGAAAGCATCCGGGCTTTTATGGATGCGGCGGTAGAATACGGGGCCTGGTGATGGAAGACTGGGCTGCTGAGCGGGAAGAAGTAAACCGGCGCCTGGATGAACTGGCCCGGGAAAAGTCGTTTCTTCAGCTCATGGTGCATCTTTTCAATGAGATTATCCCCGTTTCCGGCCTGGAAGAGCTGGCCGACTCCATCCTTCAGGGCCTTCTGAACGTCATCGGTGGTACCGGTCTTTTTCTCTACTGCCGCTACGACGGGACGCTTCACTATACCAGCCTGGAGGGAGACCGAAAAGAGCTGGATACAATATCCGACACCGATGTTGAAGAAGTTTTCCGCTCCGGCATTCCCCGGGAGACGGTTAAGGATTTTGACAGAACCCTCATGTCTTCCACCATCGGCGATCAAGCCATCACCTGGGTGTATCCCCTGAAACAGGCGGATGAAACCTTCGGGGTAGTCAAAATTGAAAACATTCCCCTGACCATGAGGGGGTTTAACGATCACCTGGCCGCCCTTTTCAGCTACATTGCCATGGCCCTGCAGAACGAAATCAGGAGCCGGGACAGGCTGAAAAAAGCCTACGATGAGCTGACCCGGGAAAACAGCCAGAGGCGCCTGGCCGAGAAGGAGCTGCGGCGCCAGCAAAAAATCCTGGAAACCCGGGTATCGGAACGCACCGCCGAACTGGTAAAGCTCAACGCCGCCCTTCGGGAGGGCAATGAAGCCTACCAGGCCATCCTGAACTCCACTTCCGCCGGATTCTGGCGCACGGATTACCAGGGTAGACTCCTCGATGTGAACCGGCGGTACGAAGAGCTTTCCGGTTACTCCCGGGACGAACTTCTTGTCATGTCCATCTCCGACCTTGAAGTGAATGAAACCCCCCAAGAGACTCTGAATCACATCCAGGACCTGGCCCGCCGGGGATACGGGCTTTTCGAGAGCCGGCACCGCAGGAAAGACGGTACAGTATGGGATGCGGAGGTAAGCTGCAGTTTCCCCACGTCCCTTACGAATGAGTTTTTCGTCTTCCTTCAGGATATCAGCCCCCGGAAACGGGCGGAGGAAGAGCGGGCCAGGATGGAGAAATTCCATTCCCTGGGGGTGCTGGCGGGGGGAATAGCCCACGATTTCAATAACATCCTCACAGGGATTCTGGGAAATATCTCCCTGGCCCGGACGTATCTCGCCGACGGCCACCGGGCCCTGGAGCCTTTACGTGCGGCAGAGGACGCCTCCGGGCGGGCGGGAGTACTGGCACGACAGCTCCTCACCTTTTCCCGGGGAGGGGCCCCGGTGAAAAAGACGGTATGCCTGAAGGAAATTCTGAATCAGGCCCTGGGACTCGCCCTGGGGGGATCCAACGTGAAGGGCATTATGGACCTTCAGAACAATCTGGATCCTGTGGAAGGCGATGAGGCGCAGCTGGGTCAGTCCTTCCAGAACCTGATTCTCAACGCCCGTCAGTCCATGCCCGCCGGCGGGACCCTGACGATACGGGGCGAAAACACGGTCATGGAAGAGGCCAACCTCTGGAAACTCCCCCCGGGTCCCTATGCAAAAGTGACCTTTCAGGACCGGGGCTGCGGCATTCCCGAAGCCGATCTTGCCAGGATCTTCGATCTGTATTTTACCACCCGGGGAAAGGGGGCGGGGCTCGGTCTTCCTTCGGTGCAGTCCGTCGTGAGCCGTCACGGCGGCGCCGTTTCGGTAGATTCCCGGGTGGGGGAGGGGACCGCGGTTACCCTGTATCTCCCCGCGGCGGAGAGCAAAGTGGCTCCGGAACAGGCGGCGTCCGGGAAAAATCCGTGTCTGAAGGCCGGGTCCGGCTATCCGCCCCCGGACCATGCCGACGACCCGGAGGGGGCGAAACAGCCCATCCTGGTGATGGATGACGAGGAACTCATAAGAAACCTGGTGAGGGAGATTCTGAACTGCTCCGGTTACACCGCCGTGACCTGCGCAGACGGCGAGGAGGCGGTGGAGCTCTACCGGGAAGCCCAGGCCCGTGGTGTTCCCTTTGCAGCGGTGATCACCGACCTGACCGTTCCCGGCGGTATGGGCGGAGCCGAAGCGGCCCGGGAAATTCTGGCGATGGACCCCGGGGCGTGCCTCATCGTTTCGAGCGGTTACTCCCAGGATCCTGTCATGGCGAATCCCGGAGCCTACGGCTTCTGCGCCGCCGTGGCAAAGCCCTACAGGATGGATGAGCTGGGACAAACCCTGGCATCGGTTCTTGCCGGGGGAGGATCCTGATTATGGAAAACGGCTCTCATCTTTCCGCCCTCATCAACGCCAGCCCCGAATCGGCCTTTCTTCTGGACAGGAAGGGTTTTGTATTAGTCTGCAACACCGTGGGTGCCCGGAGGCTGGGGAAGACGCCGGAGGAACTTCAGGGCAAATGCGCCTATGACTTTCTGCCTCCCGATGTAGCGGATTTCCGACGCGGGAAAATCGAAGAGCTTCTGGAAAGGGGGGAGGGGTTCTCCTTTACCGACATCAGGAATGGCCGTTATTACTCCCACTCCCTGGAACCGCTCCGGGATGATGACGGCACCATCACGGGAGTGGCCAGCTACGTCAATGACATCACTCCCTACAAGACCATCGAGAAGAAGCTGGGGGAGCAGAAAGACCTGCTGTCGGCGGTCCGCCAGGCCCAGGGCTTGTTCATCTCCGGCCATGACACCCGGAAGGTCTTTGAAGAAATCCTGCATATCCTGGTGAAGGTCACGGGGAGCGAATACGGCTTCCTCAACGAAGTGGCCTATGAAAAAGACGGGACCCCCTACAAGCTGTGCTCTGCCCTTTCGGATATCTCCTGGGACGAAGAGTCCCGCCGGCTCTATCAGATGATGCAGGATCGGGAGCTTAAATTTTCCCGGCTGGACAACACCGCCGGGGTGCCCGTCCTGGAGGGCCGGACCATCATAGCCAACAATGTGACCGCCCATCCCCAATACCGGGGGCTTCCCAAAGGACATCCCGAAATAAAAAGCTTTATGGGGATCCCCCTCTATTTCGGGGAAGACCTGGTGGGCATGGCGGGGGTGGCCAACCGCCCCGAGGGCTACGATGAAAAGATTCTTGACTTTGTCCAGCCCCTGATTAACGCCTGCGCTTCCATCATCTGGTCTGACCGGCTGGTCCGTAAGGATAAGGAAAACCTGGCGGTCCTGGCGGCCCGGGAAGAGAGCTATCGTCTTCTGGTGGAAAATCAGACCGACCTGATCGTCAAGGTGGACCTGGATGGCCGGTTTCTTTTCGTCAGCCCCTCCTACTGCCGCTTTTTCGGCAAAACCGAAGAAGAACTGCTGGGCCAGAAGTTTCTGCCCCTGGTTCATGAGGAGGACCGGGCCGTCACGGCGGCGGCGTTGAAAGACCTCTCTGAGCCTCCCTATTATGCCTATATCGAACACCGGGCCATGACCCCCGGAGGCTGGGTGTGGCTCGCCTGGTCTGATACGGCGGTACTCGACAAGGAGGGCAGGGTAAAGGAACTCATCGGGGTGGGCCGCAACATCACCCCCCGGAAAAAGGCTGAGGAGGAGAGAGCCCGGCTTCAGGAGCAGCTGAATCAATCCCAGAAGATGGAGTCGGTGGGCCGTCTGGCCGGCGGAGTAGCCCATGATTTCAACAATATGCTGGGAGTCATCCTGGGATACACCGAGATGGCCCTGCTGGATATGGATCCCTCTCACCCCCTTCACGGTAGCCTCACCGAGATTCACAAGGCTGCCCGCCGTTCCGCCGATCTGACCCGCCAGCTTTTGGCCTTCGCCCGGAAACAGAATATCACCCCCCGGAATCTTGACCTCAATACAATCGTCGAAGGGATGCTCAAGATGCTGCGGCGCCTGGTGGGGGAAAACGTTGATCTGGTTTTCCGGCCCGGCCAGGACCTCTGGCTGGTCAGGGTGGATCCCACCCAGATCGATCAGATCCTGGCCAACCTCTGTGTCAACGCCCGGGATGCCATCGAGGATTCGGGGCGAATCACCATCGAGACTTCCCGGGTTATCCTTGAGCGGGAGCAGAACATACCCGGACACACCCCCGAACCCGGTGACTATGTGCTTCTTACTTTCACCGACGACGGGTGCGGCATGGACGAGAAGACCCTGAAGCATGTTTTTGAGCCCTTCTTTACCACCAAAACCCTGGAAAAGGGAACCGGCCTGGGTCTGGCCACGGTGTATGGGATCATCAGCCAGAATAACGGGTTTATTACTGTGGAAAGCCGGCCTGGAGAAGGTTCGGTATTCCGGATCTACCTGCCTCGATGCAACGGTGGCGAGGATCTGTCCGCCCCTTCCGGCACCGGCCTTTCTGCCCCGGGCAGGGCTTCTACTATCCTCCTGGTTGAAGATGAGCCGGTGATCCTGGAGATGACCCGGTTGATGCTGGAACAGCTGAACTATCGGGTTCTCACCGCATCGGGTCTGGCTCAGGCCCTGAATTGGGCCCGGCAGCATGGGGCAGAGATAAGTTTGCTGATTACCGACGTAATCATGCCCGAGACCAACGGTAAAGACCTGTCAGAGCAGCTGACACAATTCTGCCCTGGACTTAAAACCCTATTCATGTCCGGCTACACCGCCGATATCATCGCCCGCCACGGCGTGCTCAATGCCGGGGTTTCGTTTATCCAGAAACCCTTCTCCCTGTCCGAGTTGTCGGTCAAAGTCCAGGAGTTGCTGGCGCCGGAGTGAATCGATAGCCCGGATGCTTTTATTTTCTTCTAAAAGAGCTCTGTGGTGAATAGAAATTTGTCCCCCCGGATAGTACTTCGGCGAATTTCAATTATCCGGTCTTTGGTATCAAAAGTGATGCGTTCAGTCTGGAAAACCGCCGCCCCTGGATCAATGTCCAGCATGTTCGCCTCATAATCGTTGGCTGTTTTCGGCTGCAAGTATTCTTTGGCTCTCCCAATGTGGATTTTGTATTCCGATTCCATAAGGTCATAGAGGGATTTTTCGGCCAACTCGTGGTTTTCCAGATGAGGAACCAAGGATACGGGAACGTAGGAAAATTCCAGGATCAACGGAGTTTCTTGAACAAAACGAAGTCGGGCTATGGAATATACCTGGGAAAAATAAGCCGATTCAGTCCGCGGCTCTGATCCGGAATTTTTGGCATAATCTGAGGGTAACTGTTTTTTTTCCCATGTAAGGGTCTGGGCAACAAAAGGCGGGCAGGGGATTTGCTTTATTTCAATCATCTTTGAAGTGGCTGAAAAGCCGGAAAGCCCCACCCCACGACCAAAGCTGTAGAACCGTAGAAGGCTTTGCTCTATTTTTGGATGGGAGACAACGGAACCTTTCCCCCTTTCGGTTTGAATCTTCCCCTCCCTCTTCAACTCCTCCAGTGCCTTACGGATGGTGGTTCGGGTTACTTCAAATTCCAAGGAGAGCTTGTGTTCCGAGGGGAGGGGGGCACCAGGGGGGTAACAATAATCCGCTATTCTCTTCTTAATGATGTCCTTTATCTGAAGATAATAGGGGATATGAGTGTCTTTTTGAAGTTTTTCCATGGCATCTCCCTTATCCTACGTATTCTTTTATTCGTCAAGGGTAGAGGGTGTTGACAAACATGTCTACACAAGTAGACTGGATAGAGATTGTTTTTTTGGAGGATAATAATGAACAACAAAACCAAAATCTTGACTCTTTCCCTATTAACTGTGGGCTTAATGCTGGTGCCCTGGTCGGTCTTCAGTCAAACCGATGAATCGGAATCCGGTTTTTCTGATGTTGAGCTGACCCTTTTCGCCAAAGCTTTTGATTCCGTTCAGAAGGTGCAGACCGAGGGGAACGATAAAATTGATTCAGCCATCAAGGAGTCTGAAATAGCGACGGAGCGGTTTTTCGAAATTTACGGGATAACCCAGAATGACCCCCAGGCAGCCAACCAGCTCCCCCCCGAGGAACTTGACCCCTTTATCGAAACCATGGATGAGATTGCCGCCATTCAGCAGGGACTGCAGGAAAAAATGATTGCGGCGGTTCGGGAGGAGGGCCTCGACGTAAACCGTTTTAACGATATCCTTGCCATGGTTCAGCAGGATCCGTCACTTCAAAGACGGGTGGAATCCTTGTTGGACTCGTAATCTGAACGATGGGGGCTCGCGACAGGTGAAGCCCCCGCTTTTCTGGCTTTTAAATAGTAAAAAGGTAATATTTCCCTGGTAATGGAGAAGTAATATTATTATATTCATTTAACAAAGTTAGGTTTGGCTGGGAGGAGGCTATGAGAAAGTTTCTGACGGCTGCTCTTATACTCTTATTGCCCATGCTGGTCTGGTCCCAGCCGGGCAGAGAGACGGCGGATGTTCCGGTTGTCCCGAGGCAGATCAATGCTCTTGAAGCCCGCCTTCTGGAGGGATACGATTCGGCCATCTTTGCCGGAGGCTGCTTCTGGTGCCTCGAGCCTCCCTATGAAAAACTCCTGGGGGTGGCGGAGGTGGTTTCGGGCTACATCGGCGGAACGGTGGAAAATCCCACCTACGCCGAAGTAAGTACGGGTAAAACCGGGCATATCGAGGCGGTGCGGATTTATTTTGACCCCCGGCTCATCTCCTATGAAACCCTGCTGGAGGTGTTCTGGCGGCAGTTCGATCCCACCGATGCGGGGGGATCTTTTGTGGACCGGGGAGAGCAGTACACTTCGGCCATTTTTTACCTCACCGAAGAGCAGCGCCGGGCGGCGGAGAAATCGAAAGCGGCCCTGGCTGCATCGGGGAAATTCGATAAACCCATCGTCACCCGTGTGCGGCCCGCCACTGCCTGGTATCCCGCCGAGGACTACCATCAAGACTATTATATAAACAGTGCTTCCCGGTATTCCACCTACCGTTCTCTGTCGGGGCGGGATAATTTTTTAAATCAAATTTGGAAGGATGATCGACTTCCGGAGGGTATACCGTTGAAAAGTGACAAATACGAAAATGTGGACAAGCAGGTCAAGCTGAAGGAGTTAACCCCCCTGCAGGCCGAAGTGACCCAGAACTGCGGCACCGAGCCGGCTTTCAACAACGAGTTCTGGGACAACAAGAAACCGGGAATCTACGTGGATGTGGTCACCGGCGAGCCCCTGTTCAGCAGCACCGAAAAGTACGATTCCGGTTCCGGCTGGCCCAGTTTCTATCGCCCCCTGGAGAAAGAAAACATCACCTACCTGGAGGACCGGGCTTACGGCATGGTTCGTACCGAGGTGAGAAGCCGGTTCGGCGACAGCCACCTGGGCCATGTTTTTGACGACGGGCCGGCCCCTACAGGCCTGAGGTACTGCATCAACTCCGCCTCTCTTCGGTTTGTACCGGTGGAAGAAATGGAGGCTCAGGGGTATGGGGAGTACCTGGAACTGTTTCAATGAGCCGAGGGAAGTTCAAAAATAACCGATTTTTGACCTTCCTCAGCCGGAGAACCCTTTGATTTGGCTTCATGAAGGGAAATAACTGCATTTTTTACCCGGAACCCTGTACTTATCGGGGAGGGCCTGTCATAGTGTTGTCAGTCGGCCGATGGCCGAATAAATGCCAGGTTAAGCCTGTCTTGTTTGAATCCGGGGGTTCCCATGTCAAGTGTTTCCTTTGATGCTGCCTTTGCGGCGCTGAAAAAAATTACCGATGAATTTTCCGAACTCTTTTCCCTTAAAGGGGTGAATGAAAAAATGGCTCAGTTTTCCCGGGGCCGGTTCGACTGGCCCGCCCTGAAGATGGGGGACCTCACCGCCCGGGTGCCGGTGGTGCAGGGCGGCATGGGGGTGGGAATATCCCTCTCCCGGCTTGCTTCCGCGGTGGCCCAGGCCGGCGGGGTGGGGGTCATCGCCGCCAATGCCGTGGGGATGCTGGAACCGGACTATTTCAAGGACGGCCGGGCCGCCAACCTCCGGGCCCTGAGAAAAGAGATCCGGGCTGCCCGGGAAAAGACCCGGGGCATCATCGGTGTCAACATCATGGTGGCGGTGAACGACTTCTGGGAACTTCTGGACGTGGCCATAGAAGAGAAGGCCGACATGGTGTTCATGGGGGCGGGGCTTCCCATCAAGAACATTCCCGTGGAGAAGATGCGGGCCGCGGGTGTCAAGGCGGTCCCCATTATCAGTTCCCCCCGGGCGGTGGAGATGATCTTCAAGATGTGGAAGAAGATCTACAACGATGTGCCCGACGCGGTGGTCTTTGAAGGACCCAAGGCGGGGGGCCACCTGGGCTTCTCCGCAGAACAGATCGACGATCCCGCTTTCCAGCTGGAAGCCCTGGTGCCCGCCATCGCCGAAACAATCCGGCCCTTTGAGGCCGAATTCGGCAGGGAGATTCCCCTCATCGCCGGTGGCGGGGTTTTTACCGGGGAGGACATCCAGGCGGTACTGGAGCTGGGCGCCTCGGCGGTCCAGATGGGCACCCGGTTCGTGGCCACCCGGGAGTGCGATGCCGATGAGGCCTTCAAGGAGGCCTACGTGAACAGCCGGGAGGAAGATATCGGTCTGATTCAGAGTCCCGTGGGGATGCCGGGCCGGGCCATCCGGAACCGGTTCATCACCGATTCTGAAGCGGGGCTGCGACCCGGCTTTAAATGTGCCTGGCAGTGCCTTGCCTCCTGCAAGGCAGAGAAGGCCCGCTACTGTATCTCCATCGCCCTGAACAACGCCCGGCAGGGCCGGCTGACCCAGGGGTTTGTCTTCGCCGGCACCAATGCCTTCCGGGTTGAGAAAATTGTTTCCGTGGCGGCCCTGGTGAATGAGCTGGCCGAGGGTTTCAGGAAAGCCGCCGGCGACAAGGCCGCCTCCCGGGTTCAGGTTCTCGTCCGGGAGCTCCAGGAGCTGAAGCGGCAGTATGCGGGCATGCGGCTCCGGCTGGGGGAGCTGCAGGCGGCGGTGATGGAGCGGTTGGATAACTCGCTGGGAATTCCCGTCCTTTAATCGATCGGGCGGGGGGACTCAAGGCATTATTTTTTTATCCACTGCTCCAGCTGATGCCTTTTGCTGTTTCTGGTGTGGATACGCATGGCTTTTTCCGCACCCTCGCTGTCCCGGGCCAGAATCCTCTCAAGAATGGCCCTGTGCTGCTCCAGGGCTTCCTCCGCCCATTCATCTGTGTATTGAGTCAGGTTTATAATGCGGCTGATCTGTTCAAAAATCGAGAGCAGCATCTTTTTCAGCAAAGGGTTATTGGATTCTTCAAAGATATAGTCATGAAAGTTAAGATCAATCTTTAATCCATCTTTGTACTTTTTCTCTTTGATGGTTTTTTCCAGGGAGTCGAACATCTTTTGAACCCTGCTTATTTGCGAGGCAGAAGCGTTATCTGTAAAAAGACGGATGGCCAGGGCCTCCAGCATCTCCCGGATATCATAGATTTGATACACATGGTCATAGGTAAGCCGGGAAACGGAAGCGCCAATATCAGGCGAAAGATCTACAAAGCCGTCATTGTGCAGCTTCTTAAGGGCGTCCCGTACCGGGGTCCTGCTGGCGTCGAAGAGTTGGCACAGCTTACGTTCTGAAAGGGAGGATCCCTGCTTCAACTGGTCGGAGATAATCAGTTCTTTCAATTTGCGATAGACTATATCGGATTTTAATTGTCTTTCTTCTAAAAGTATCATGGATGCTGATTTCCTGGTAAAAGTTATTTTTTCTAATACCAATTGTATACCAAAGAGAAAAATTAATCTATCGGTATGGCATGATGCCGGAAATGAAAAAATATTGAGAATTAATTTGACAGAGCGGTATACCAGTGGTATTCTGTTGGAATATTGTTAGTTTGGAGGAGAATTATGAGAAAACTGGTAGCGCTTATTCTGTTGTTGTCTGTTCTCATCCCTGTGGCAGTTTTTGCCGGAGGGGCGAAGGAAAGTGCCAAGGATGATGGGATTATTAGAATCGGAATCTCCATTGGTACGCTCAAGCAGGAGAGGTGGCAAAGGGAAATTGAGATGTTCCGTGCCTATGGTGCAGAAAAAGGCGTGGAGATCCTTGTTCAATCTGCGGAAGATGACCCTTCCAAGCAGGTTTCTCAGTGTGAGAACCTGTTGTCACAGGGTATTGATGTTCTGATTGTGCAGGCCCTGGATTCGGAAGCCATGGGGACAGTTATTGAACCGGCCCATGCCATTGGCGTCCCGGTTATTGCCTACGACCGGTTCGTGAGAAACGGTGATCTTGATTACTATATTACCTTTGACTCCGTGAAGGTCGGTGAAACCCAGGCCAAATTTGTTGTAGAGCAGGCACCCAAGGGTAATTACATCTGGCTCAAAGGTGGACCGGAAGATTTTAATGCTCATTTGGTCTATCAGGGACACAAGAATGTTCTTCAGTCTTACATTGACCGAGGTGACATTAATGTTATTCTGGAGCAGTGGTGTAAGGGATGGGATCCCAATGAGGCGCTTAAGCACACCGAGAACGGTCTTACCCTGGCGAATAACAACATTCAGGCCGTCATAGCGTCAAACGATGGAACCGCAGGTGGGGCTATTCAGGCTTTGGCTGCTCAGGGTTTAGCCGGTCGGGTACCGATTGCCGGCCAGGATGCAGATATTGCAGCCTGTCAGAGGATTGTTGAAGGCACTCAGACCGGAACTGTTTATAAACCGCTGGCAAAGCTGAATCTGGCTGCCATGGAGGTGGCCATGGCCCTGGCTATGGGAAATGACCCCATGACGAGCATGGACTCTACTCTGGGTGTCTGGACCAAACTTAACAACGGGACCAAAGATGTTGATTCCTTTTCAGTAGATGTGGTGGCCGTAAATAAAGACAACATGATGGATATCATTATTGGGGATGGTTTTCATAAAATGGAAGATGTCTACAAAAATGTACCCAGGGATCAATGGCCCAAATAAGGCTCAATAATTCAGGGGAGCAGTTCTGCTGCTCCCCTTCTTGGGAGCAGAGATTGTTATGAAAAATAAAATTCTTTCAATGGAGAACATCACCAAGGAATTCCCAGGGGTCAAAGCTTTGGATGGGGTTACTTTCTCTGTTGCTCAGGGTGAAATCCATGCGATTTGTGGAGAGAACGGAGCAGGGAAGTCGACTTTGATAAAGATTCTCTGTGGTGTTTATCCTGGTGGAACTTATGAAGGACGCATTATTATTAATGGAAAAGAATTTTCTTTTGAAAACACCTCCGCCGCAGAAAAACAGGGAGTTGTCTGTATTCATCAAGAGTTGGAACTGATACCAGATTTAACTGTTGGTGAGAACATTTTCCTTGGTAAGTATCCTGGGAGATTTGGTTTGGTTGACTGGAATGAAATTAACCGGAAAACCCAGGATTACCTGTCGCAGGTAGGGTTGTTACCAAAAAATAATTCGGTCGAAAGATGTGTCAGATCCCATGACAAGATAAAAAGTTTGGGTATCGGGCAGAAGCAGCTTGTAGAGATTGCCAAAGCCCTTGCCCGGGACGCAAAGATTCTAATACTTGATGAGCCCACGGCAGCCTTGACAGAATCAGAAGTAGAAACACTTCTGTTGTTGTTGGAAAAGCTGAGGGCTAAGGGAATTACCTGTATTTATATATCCCACAAGTTAGATGAAGTCATGCGGATCGCCGATTCTGTTACCATCCTGCGTGATGGCAGGACGGTCGGGTCCTCTTCTATCAAGGACATCAGCAAAAACGACATCATCCGCATGATGGTGGGAAGAGAATTGACAAACCTGTTTCCCTTTGAGGCTCACCAGCAGGGTGAAGTCGTGCTGGAAGTAGAAAACTATTATGTTGAAGATCCTGCAGTTGCCGGAAGGCATCTGATTAATGATGTAAGTTTTCGGGTTCATTTTGGAGAAATTCTTGGAATAAGCGGCCTGATGGGTGCGGGGCGAACAGAGCTCTTTTCGAGTATTTTTGGGGCTTTTCCTGCATCATCACGGGGTCGAGTCTTGATTAACGGTGAAGAAGTACGGATCAAGAATCCGGTTGATGCGTTAGAGCACGGTATTGCTTTAGTAACAGAAGACAGGAAAAAGTATGGATTGGTGTTGGGGATGGACATCAAAGAAAATACAACCCTTTCTTCACTTGATGAAGTCTCCCGAGTGGGAGTCGTTGATTTGAACAAGGAAATATTTGTTACCAACAAACTCATCAGCCAGCTCCGGACCAAGACTCCCGGTGTGGAAGAAAAGGTCAGGAACCTGAGTGGTGGAAATCAACAGAAGGTAGTTCTTCAGAAAGCCCTGCTGACAAAACCTAAGTTGCTCATATTTGATGAACCAACGAGAGGCATTGATGTAGGGGCAAAATACGAAATCTATAAAATCATGAATGATCTGGTAAATCAAGGTGTGGCGGTTGTTATGATCTCATCGGAACTGGAGGAGGTGTTGGGAATGAGTAATCGGATATACGTTATGAGTCAAGGCCGCATTGCCGGTGAGTTCTCCGCTGAAGAAGCCAATCAGGAGATCATTATGCATGCCGCAGTGGGGGGTGGTTGTGAATAAGCTGAAAGCCAAAGATAGTAAGTGGGATGCGAGAAACTATGTAATGTTTGCCGCTTTGGTTTTGATCTGGATCATGTTTTCTATTTTTACAGAGGGAAAATTTTTACTGACCAGAAACATTTCCAATTTGACCAGACAAATGGCAATCGTTGGAATCATGGGGATTGGTGCTGTTCTTGTTATAATCACCGGGAATATTGACTTATCTGTCGGGTCCGTCATGGGCGCCCTTGGTGGTTTGGCTGCGGCGCTTCATATCTGGAATGGCGTTGGTCCCTATCAGACAATATTTATCGTTCTGGTGGGGGGGCTGATGGTCGGGCTCGTTCAGGGTACTATTGTATCCTATTTTAATGTGCCCGCCTTTATAGTGACCTTGGGCGGACTATTAATATTTCGAGGAGTATTACTAGGAATTACAAAAGGTGTTTCGATTGCCCCCTTCGATCAAGCCTATATTCTCTATGGCCAGGCCTATATACCTCCTCAGTTTGTCTGGGTTCTTGCTTTGCTTTCCTGTGTCCTGCTTATTTCTTTGAATGTTTTACGAAGAAGATCCCGGATTCGCTATAAGTTTGAAGTCCGCAGTATGATGCGCTTTATTCTTGTCAATGTGCTGTCTTGCGCCTTGATCCTGGCAGTCGCCCTGATTCTGAATGACTATAGAGGGATGCCTGTTCCAGTCCTTATAATGCTTGCTCTGGTTGTCATTTTCACGTTTGTTGCGGAGAAAACAACCTTCGGACGCAGTATCTATGCCATGGGAGGAAATTTTGAAGCGGCGTTTTACTCCGGAATCAAAGTCAAGAAGAATCTTGTTATTGTATTCATGCTGAACGGTCTGTTAGCTGCCATTGCCGGTATCATTCTTTCGGCGAGGCTCAATGCCGGTACACCTTCAGCTGGTCAGAATCTGGAGCTTGATGCCATTGCGGCGGCAGTAATCGGTGGAACGAGTATGACGGGAGGGTCAGGTAAGGTGGCAGGGGCCATCCTTGGTGCTTTCTTCATGGCGTCCATTGATAACGGAATGAGTATGATGAATGTTGACGCCTACTGGCAGTACATCGTAAAGGGGATCATCCTTGTGTCGGCCGTGTGGTTTGATATCTACTCTCATAAGCAGGCGAAATAATTGTTACTCAATTTTTAAGGAAGGTTTGTATGAATAGTAAACTGAGAATTGGGGTTATCGGTACAGGAAAAATTGGGCGCCTCCATCTTGAAAGTGTCATTAATCACATTTCTGAGGGAGTCGTTGTTCAGGTGGCTGACCCGTTTATTAGCCGGGAAATGATTGAGTGGCTCGAAGAAAGGGGCGTATCCAATGTTACCAAAGAGCCTGAGGAGCTTATCAGAAATCCCGGGGTTGATGCAGTAATGATTTGTTCTCCCACAGACAAGCATGCCGAACAAATCGTCCTTTCTGCGCGGGAGGGAAAGCATATCTTCTGCGAAAAGCCGGTGGACTTCGATTTAAAGCGTATCGTGGAAACCCTGAAGATCGTCAAGGATTCGGGTGTCAAATTTCAAATTGGTTTTAATCGTCGGTTCGATCATAATTTTAGACGGATCAGGAATGTTGTTGAATCTGGTAAAATCGGCGAACCCCATATAGTAAAGATATCTTCCAGAGATCCGGCACCACCGCCCATGGGGTATGTTCGCTCCTCGGGAGGCCTTTTCATGGATATGATGATCCATGACTTTGATATGATCCGGTTTCTTGTGGGAGAAAATCCTGTTTCAATCTTTGCGAAGGGCAGTGTCTTAATTGAGCCGGAGATCGGCAAGGCGGGGGATGTTGATACCGCAGTTGTAACCATGGATTTCCCCGATGGTTCCCTGGGCATCATTGATAATTCCCGGCAGGCTGTCTATGGATATGATCAAAGAGCGGAGGTGTTCGGATCGAAGGGTTGTTGTCAAACAGACAATGATACGGATACCAGGGTTTCCGTGACTACGGCTGAGGGAGTTCATTCTGATGTTCCCCCGAATTTTTTTCTGGAGAGATACTTCTGGGCTTATGTCGATGAAATGAAGGGTTTTGTTCAAGCCGTATTGCAGGATCGTGTGCCCTCTCCGGGGATTGAAGACGCCATCATTCCGGTCATCATGGCCAAGGCTGCGTTGGAGTCTCTAAAATCGGCAAAGCCGGTACAACTGGAAGAAATTCTTGAAAAAAAGAAATTTGATTTTTTATTAAACAAATAGGTATACCGTTGGTATTTCTTAAGTTATTTGGAGGAAGATATGAGTAAATGGACAATCCCCCCGGCGGGGGGTCACATGGAAAGACCCACAGGCATTTATTACCAGACAATGAATGGTCATGAGATAGAAGAGCGGCTCAAAACCAACGATATGCTGATTCTGCCTATTGGCAGTACGGAAAACCATGGTTTAAATGCCTGTTCCGGTGAAGATACTTTTCTGGTTACCAGACTGGCCGAAGCTGTCGCGCAGAAGGTGGGATGTACAGTTGCCGAGCCCATATGGTATGGATCTCACCCCTTTCATCACCTGGGCATGCCCGGAACCATCGTTGTTCCTGAAGAAGATCTGGCGGCCTATATTCGGGCGGTCATCGCCGGTTTCTGGAATTCCGGTTTCAGAAAGATCATTCTTCTTAACGGCCATGGACAGGACTACGTCATTCCCCTTGCCATTCATCAGTTTGCCAAGAAATATCAGGTGCCGTCGATTCTGGTAAACGTTAACTGGTGGTTTGTTATTCCGGAACACCTGAGGGACAAGGCCCATGGAGGTGTTTTTGATACCCCCTTCATTCATGCCGATGAGGTGGAAACATCCTTTTCCATGGCCCTGTTTCCCGAACTGATAAATCAGGAGTATGCCCAGAAGACATCACCCCTCTCGATCTTCCCCAAGGGCCACATCAATAAGTCGGGAAGTGTTTACAAGGAAGAGTCACCCATCGATTTCTGGTGTCAGGTTGGAGCTTCGGCGATTGAAGTTGTGTCAACGCCCGAGGGCGTTGTGGGGGATGCCACCCTGGCGGATCCTGAAAAAGCGAGGCCTGGGGTTTACGCCATCCTGGATTATCTTGAAAAACTTCATAACGATATCATGGAAATGTATCCCGCAGGGAAGCTCCCGCCGATTGAGACCATGACCATGCGGGACAGAAAAGAGATTGAAGATGTTATCAAGGGGCCGGTAAACGGCGGAAAACATATCTATACTTTGGCGTATCCTACATAGGAAAGAAAACATGAAGATAGCGGCCAGTGTTACCCCGAATCAGACTAAGTTTGGTCCCCTGCTTTACCCAGGGGACCTCGAAACAGCACTGAGCAGACTCAGCGAGTTCGGTTATGATGGTATTGAGTTGAGTCTCAGGACGCCTCTCGATGTACCGCATGACCAACTGTTTTCCATGCTTGAACGCTGCGGTATGGAACTGATTTCAATTGCAACAGGGCAAAGCTATCTGGAAGACGGTCTCTCGGTTTTCAGCTCTGACCCGGTTAAACAGGCCGGAGTTGTCAACCGGCTGAAAGGACATATCGATCTGGCGGAAAAAAGTTCTGCCTCTGTCATCCTGGGAGGCATAAAAGGAAGTCTTGGTCAGCCTGATGACAAGGCTCAATATGACCGCGGGTTGGAAGTCATTGCTGAACTGGTTGAATATGCCGAACCCCGGGGGGTTGTTCTTCTGGTAGAATCGATAAACCGGTACGAAGCGAATATATTTAACACCGTTGAGTCTGCTTTGGCATTGGCGCGGGATATAAACTCCCCGACTCTTCGAGTTCTGCCTGATACATTCCACATGAATATCGAAGAAGTATCTATGGTTGATTCGATAGTGAAAGCAGATGCGTTTGTCGGGGCCCTGCATTGTGCTGACAGTAACAGGAAAGCACCGGGGATGGGGCATATAGATTTCGAACCCATAATTGAGGCGGCTAAGCGGCTGCCTAACCTTCGGTATCTTGGGGTCGAGGTTCTTCCTCTGCCTGACAGCGATACTTGTGCGGAAACGGCGATCCGTACGATCAGCCGTTATT
>Ga0334882_1001405_pt1 | contig 28883 bp, 27 predicted proteins | sample GraSluR1_MG_5_FD_207226 | JGI IMG/M metagenome (GOLD analysis project Ga0334882, IMG submission 207226) | Sludge microbial communities from methane-producing bioreactor in Wageningen University, Netherlands - Granular Sludge_15_04-R1 | ecosystem: Engineered > Bioreactor > Anaerobic >...
TGGGTGAAGCGCGTGGCGCGGGGGCGGAGGGCCGCAGGGGGCCGCCCCTTTACGGCGCATCGGGACACGGACCGGACAAGGCTTCCTTGTCGGTCGGTGTCTGCGCCCGCTCGCCGGATAGGGACCGAACAGGGCCACGTCCTGGCGGTCGCTATCGCGGCGGTTAAGGCCGTAGGCCGCTTTTCATCCTCGCCGGCGGGGAGCCGGCCCCGCCCGGATGGGCGGACTCCGTGCGCGGGGAGCGCATCCGGCCCGCGCAGCGTTTGACCGGGCGGGGAGCCCGCTCCCGTCGCCCTCGAGGGCAGGCCCGCGCTCTGGCGGGCACGGGATGGGGTGGATAAGGCGACCGGATTTATAGACGGGAACTCTGCGGGAGAAGAAGAACATAAAAGACTCCCGGCGCGGTCCCCCCTTCTTCCCCTTTCCCCTGCTGTGAGTCCGCTTTTCAAAGGGGGATGATGGGGAGAGGGGTTGGAGGGGAGAGGGGAAGAAGGGGGGAAGGCGCTTCCCGTCTCGGGCGCCGCTCATCCTATCGCGGCGACCTTGCCGCGTTCCGCATTGGGTCTTGCTCGGTGGCCGGGTGCGGGGCTCGCCGCCCGCCCCCAGAGGCCAACGGGCCGAAGGGGGCCGGAGCCCGCCAACGGCGGGCGGAGTGGGGCGGCGGTGGCTGGACTGTCGCCGGGAGCGGTGGCGCGTGGCTGGCGGCGGGTGCATCGCCGGGTGAGGAAGGGGCCGCAAGATGCCCGTGGAGCGTCCGCCGTTCTGCGCCGCCGCCGTGGGCGTAGGATGCCCGCTGGCGCGTCGGCGGCGCGGGGCGGGTCGGTGGCTGGGTGGCTGGCGGGGCGGCTTTCTCCGTCGAATCTGGGGCGTTTCCAAAAGTGTTGACGGTCTGTTGACAAACTCGGGGCTTAAAAGTGCCATTATGCGCCAAAACTGCCCCTCTCCCGAAAACGGCTATATTCTCTAGGAATATCGCGTTTCTTCAATACAGGCTTGGAGATTCGTCAACGGGCTTGGTGCGGGTTTGGGGTGGCCGTCGCGGTTTAGGAAACCGCCGCTCTGTCCAACTGAGCTACCGGGGCTCCGTCGTGTGTTCTTCAACCACAAAGGCGGCCGGCTTTCAAGCACGGCCTTTCTGCAATCCCTTCCGCCGGGCCGGATCTTGAGGTCGGGCGCGGCGGTGTAGCACTGAATCCGAGGCTGCCATGACCATCGCCTATATTCCCGTTGCTTCCCAGTTGCACGATCCGGCATCCATGAGCCGGCTGGCCGCGGATGTCGAACAAGCGCTGGCGGATATTGGCATGGCTCGCTATGACGGGATGGTGGCGGATGGCGATGCCGTGGCCTTTACCCTGGTGCTGACGGGCGGGGTGGAAGCCGAAGCGATTCGGCGCTATCGCTCGCGCGTGCAGCAGGGCAAGCCGCCGTTGGCGCTGTTGATTGCCCATCCGGGCCACAATTCCCTGCCGGCGGCCTTGGAAATCCTGGCCCAGGTTCGACAGGAGGGCGGCCAGGGGCGGATCTTTCTGTTGCGGGGTCCAGCCGACGAGTCCGCAAAGGCCGCGATTCGGCAAACGGCCGATTGCCTGGCCGCCAACCATCGCCTGGCCGAGGATCGAATCGGCTTGATCGGAGCCAGTTCCGACTGGCTGATTGCGAGTTCGCAGCGGGCGGAAATCGTGGCCAAACGACTGGGCACCCGCGTGCTGGCGCTGGACGTGGGCGAGTTGCTGGCCTTGATCGCCCACCTAGAAGTTCCCGAAAGCGGGCCCGAGTTCACCGTTTGGGACCGGGCCCGATCCCGGCATCAGTTGGAGCCCGTGGCCTTCGCGCGGGCCGTGGCGGTTTATCGCGCATTGAAGGAGATGATTCGCCTACACCGTCTCGACGCCCTGACGCTGCGTTGTTTCGACCTGGTTGAACGCGGGGCGACGACCGGATGCCTGGCGCTGGCGATGCTTACCGATGAAGGAATCACCGCCGGCTGCGAAGGGGATGTGCCATCCGTATTGATGCTGAGGTGGCTCTGGCATCTGACCGGCCAAGTGGCCTGGATGGCGAATCCCGCGGATATCCGGGAGGCCACCGGCGAATTGCTGGTGGCGCACTGCACGGTGCCCCTGAGCATGACCCGGGAGCATGCGCTGAACACCCATTTTGAATCCGGCCTGGGCGTGGGCATTGATGGAACGTTTACCCCCGGCCCGGTCACCCTTCTGCGACTGGGGGGCGCGGAACTGGACCGATGGTGGGGCGCGGAGGGGACCCTGATGGAAAACCGCCATGGAGCCGACGCCTGCCGCACCCAGGCCTGGATTCAGGTCTCGCCGGAGTCGGCCGGGGACCTCCTGCGCAACCCGCTGGGCAACCACGTGGTTGTGGTGGCGGGCCATCAGTTGGCTCGATTTCGGGAGGCCTTTGCGTTGAGTCAGGCGGCGGCCAAGGCGCGATCGTAATCATGAGGCCCCGCCGGTGGGCGGGGGCGGGCTGCACCGGCTGCAATGCGGCCACTGCAATGCGGCCACCAAAATGAGAATTGCGCACATGGGGGCAAAGAAGTAGGCTGGGACCATGAAGCGGATTCTATGCATTTTCACATGGGGCTGGACGCTGAGCGCGCTGGCCGTGGTTCCGCAAGCCCGTCCGTTTGCCGACTATCAGATCATCCTCGACCGCAAGCCGTTCGGCGCATTGCCCGAGCGGGTCCCGGAACCGGAACGGGTGGTGCCGGTGCATGAATCCTTTGCCGCCCAGATGGTCTTGTCGGGGATTTTTGAATTGAATGACGGCCAGTTGCGAGTGGCGGTGGTCGATCGAAAAGACAACAGCTATTTCACACTCCGAGTCGGCGAGAAGGATGCCAACGGAGTGGAACTGCTGGATGTCGATTACGATAACGAAGAGGCGGTTCTGCGCAAGGGCGACGAGAGCGTCGTGCTGCGGATGAGCGGGACGGCGGGCACGCAAGTGTTGACGACCTCCGAGCAACAGGATCGCTTGCGCCAAAGCGAGGAACGCCGGATGTCCTACGCCGAGCGTCGCCGGGAGCGACAACTGGCCCGCCAGCGCCCCTCCGAACCACCGCGACCCATCTACACCGGCGAGGAACTGGAGCAGCACCTGCAAAACTACCAAATGGAAGTGATTCGCCAAGGGCTGCCGCCCCTGCCGGTGCAACTGACGCCGGATCGCGATGCACAATTGGTTGCCGAAGGGCTGTTGGCGCCTGTCGACGAGTACGGCTACGAGATCGAATACGAACCGGACGAGTTCATTTACGGGTACTAGGCTCCCGCTGGGCCGGCGCCTTGGACGCCGACCCACCCGATCCGCGAGCTATTTCCGGTCCTGCTTGTCGAGGATCTGGATCGCCTCGATGGCGGTGCGGATGGCTTCTTCCACGCCGACCTTGGCGATGATGGGCTTGTCGTCGTAGGTCAGGCCGATCGTCGCCATCACTTCGCCGGCGCGGACGCGGCGGATGCTCGACACGACGAACAGCGCGGCGGATTCCATCGACGTCGAAATGACGTTCGACTTGTACCATGCATTCCACAGGGCATCGATCTCCTCGCGGATGGGGATGTTTTTGTCTTCGATGAAGAAGGCGTCCTTGCAGTGGCCGATGCCGGTGTGGGCGGCGATCTTCAGCTTCTTGGCGGCTTCGCGCAGGGCGAGGGTCACGTCGAGGTCGGCCACGGCCGGATAGGACAGCGGCACGTACTGGCGGGTGGTGCCTTCCTCGCGCACGGCGCCGGTGGTGATGCACAGGTCGCCCAGCTTCACTTCGCGCTGCAAGGCGCCGCAGGTGCCGATGCGGATGAACGTGTCCGCGCCGCACTTGACCAGCTCTTCCACCGCGATGGCCGTGGAGGGGCAGCCGATGCCCGTGGAGCAGCAGGACACCTTGATGCCGGCGACCGTGCCCGTGTAGGTGCGGTACTCGCGGTTGAACGCCACTTCCTTCGCGTTGTCGAAGTACGACGCGATCAGCGGCACGCGCCCCGGATCGCCGGGCAGCAGGACGTAGCGGCCCACGTCGCCGGGCTTAAGGTGCACGTGGTATTGCATTTCAGCGGCGGCCTTCTTCGAGGCCTTCTTGGCTTTCTTGGTCTTTTTTGCGGTCATGGCGGGTTCCTTTGTTGGAATGATGGAATGATGGAATGGTGGAATGGTGGCAGAACAGCCCCCGACGAGGGCGTCGGGTCTCCATTCCGAATGGAGCCGGCACGCCCTCGTGCCGGGGCTTTGCGTCTAGAGGGTTTCCTTCGCCAGTTCTTTCCAGAACTGGAGGGTGAGTTTCTTCATGCCGGCCATGGCCTTTTGGGAGGTCTCGAAAACTTCCGTATGGGTCAGGGCCTGGTCGAGGATGCCGGCGGCCATGTTGGTGATGCAGGAAAGGCCGACGACGCGCAGGCCGCAGGCGTTGGCGAGCATGGCCTCGGGCACGGTGGACATGCCGACGGCGTCGCCGCCGAGCGTGCGCCAGGCGCGGACTTCGGCGGGCGTCTCGTAGGTCGGGCCCGTGCCGGCGAAATAGACGCCGCGGCGCAGGGCGACCTTGGCCGCTTTGCCGGCGCGCGTGAGCGCCGCGCGCAGTTTCTTGTCGTAGATGAACGACTGGTCGGGGAAGCGCGGGCCCCAGAAGGGGTCGTGCGCGCCCAGCAACGGCGTGACGCCCATCAGGTTGATGTGGTCCTCGATGATCATCAGGTCGCCAGCCTTCCACTTGGGATTCGTGCCGCCGGCGGCATTGGTCAGGAAGACGGCTTTCGCGCCGAGGCTCTTCAGCAGGAAGAGGGGGGTGGCGACGGCTTCCCAGCCGACGCCCTCATAGACGTGGCGGCGGCCCTGGAAGACAAAGGTCTCGATGCCGGCGGACTTGCCCCACAGCAGGCGGCCGGCATGGCCGACGACGCCCGCCTTGCCCAGGCCGGGGATCTTTTCGTACGAGATTTCGCCGAGCTTTTCGAAGGCATCGGCGATTTCGCTCAGGCCCGAGCCGAGGATCATGCCGAGTTTCGGCTTGGCCTTGGGGAAGGCCTTTTTGACGGCGGCGAGCGAGGCTTCGAGGGGTTTGCGGTTGATCATGGGTGGGGGCTCCTATGGAATGTTGGAATCATGGAATGATGGAAGAATCAACGGGCGATGAGAAGAAAGTTTTCCACATGTGGTCCGGCCGCCGCCGGATTTTCCATAGCGTGGAAAACTTCGGGAAAAATTTTCCATGGCGTGGAAAAATCAGGCCCATTTTTTCCACAGTGTGGAAAACTTTTTTCCACACCGTGGAAAACCGGCCCGAGGATTGCGATCCCGTGGGTAGGGCGGTCTCGCCGAGACCGCCGGGATCGGACGGGCCGAGAGCCGCGGCGCCCTGGGCCAGGGCGCCCTACCGGTTGATCCGTATGATTGGGAATGTTGTCCATCATGGTCCAAGGACCCGGGTTTTCCAGCAGTCCGGGTCGCGATACAGGTGCATGACGGCCATAATGGCAATACAATCGGGCCTGATACGAAACAACAATCCAAACGGGAAGGTGTGAACACGGCACCGGCGAACATCCCCTTCCACCAACGCATACAGTTCAGGGTTGAGCAGGATGCGATTGAGGGCATCTTGAATCTCGGAGAGGAAGCGCTTCCCAAGGCCCGCTTGTTGCCGTTCATACCAAGCGGCGGCCTGAACCATTTCCGCCTCGGCGTCTGGATGGTATCGGATGGCCTTCATCCAAGCGATGCATAGGCCTTGGCAAAAACGTCGGCGGCCTCCCGCAATTCGACGGTTCCGTGATCCATTTCCCGGCAACGCTTGCACACCTCTTTCCGCCAGGCCGGGGAAAGATCTTCCGCCGGATCCGCATCCAGGCTCTCGATCAAGCGTTCAGCGACAAACGCCCGGGCTTGAGGCGCCAACAAAAGCGCTTCCATGACGATTTTTTCTGCGGTGGTTTCCATGGCGATATCCTACTCTTGGGTCGGGGACGGGTCAATTCACCCCGTGATGCGGGCCACGATGGGCTTGGGGGCGGGGACGGGTTGTTCCGCAATCTCGAAGGCTTGCTCGACGTAGGCCATGGCCTGGGCGAGTTTTTCTTCGGAGTTGGCGTGAACGACGACGAGCGGCTGGCCGGCTTCCACCTGGTCGCCGATCTTGGCGAGGCCGGAGGTGCCGACGCCGTAGTCGATGACGTCGTCGGTCTTCTGGCGTCCGCCGCCCAAGACGAGGACTGCGCGGCCGATGGATTCGGCGTCGACCTTGGCGAGGAAGCCCGCGGCGGGGGCCGGGTAGGGCTTGACGATGGAGGCCTTCGGCAGCTTGGAGAGGTCGTCGAGGGCGGAAACGTCCGCGCCGTGCAGGGCGGCCATTTCCTTGAATTTGGCGAAGGCGGCGCCGGAGGCGATGATCTGCTTCAGGATGCCGCGGGCTTCGTCCACGGTCGCGGCTTTCTTGCCCAGCACGAGCATTTCGGCGGTGAGGGCCATGGTGATGTTCATCAGGTCTTCGTCCGCGTATTGGCCCTGGAGGCATTCCATGGATTCGATGATTTCCAGCGCGTTGCCGGCGGTGCGGCCGAGGGGCTGGTTCATGTCGGTCAGGAGCGCGACCATGCCTTTGTTCATGGCCTTGCCGACGCGGACCATGGACTGGGCGAGGGCGGTGGCGTCCTCGATGGTGCGCATGAAGGCACCGGTGCCCCACTTGACGTCGAGCACGAGCGAGTCGATGCCTTCGGCCATCTTCTTGCACATGATGGAGGCGGTGATGAGCGGGATGGAGGCGACGGTGCCGGTGACGTCGCGAAGCGCGTAGAGCTTCTTGTCGGCCGGGGCGATCTCGCCGGTCTGGCCGATCATCGAGAAGCCGCACTTGTGAATGGTGGCGATGAATTGCTCTTCGGAGAGGTTGACGTTGAAGCCGGGGATGGACTCGAGCTTGTCGAGGGTGCCGCCGGTAATGCCGAGGCCGCGCCCGGAGATCATCGGGACGGCGAGCCCGGCGCAGGCGGCGAGGGGGGCGAGGATCAGCGAGACCTTGTCGCCGATGCCACCGGTGGAGTGCTTGTCCACCTTGGGCAGGGTGATCGACGAGGTGTCGACCATCGCGCCCGAGTGCATCATGGTGTCGGTGAGGACGGCGGTCTCCTCGGGGGTCATGCCCTTGAGGAAGATCGCCATGGCCATGGCCGACATCTGGTAATCGGGGATGGTCCCCTTCGTGTAGCCGTTGAGGAAGAAGCGGATTTCCTCATCGGTGAGGATGTGGCCGTCGCGTTTTTTTTCGATGATCCATTGGGGTACCATGGGGAGCTCCTTGGGGGATTGGAATAGTGGAATTTTGGAATGTTGGAAGGAAGCCTATACCAGCCCGACTCGGCGGGTCCCGACCTCCGGGAGAGTCGGGATCGCCCTACCATCGATCCAATGGTAGGGCGAACCCTCCGGGTGAGGCGGGATCTGGGCATTCACATCCTCACACAAACGATGCGCCGCGGGGAATGGCGGGGATGCCGAAGAAGCGGGCGAGGGACTGGGCGATGTCGTAGAAGCCGCGGCGGATGCCGAGGTTTTCGACGGGTTCGCCGGGGCGGTAGACCAGCAGGGGGACGTACTCGCGGGTGTGGTCGGTGCCCTTGAAGGTGGGGTCGTTGCCGTGGTCGGCGGTGAGGATCAGCATGTCGCCTTCCTTCACCAGCGGCAGGTAGTTCGCCAGCCACTGGTCGGTCAGCTCGAGGCTCTTCGCGTAGCCCTTGGCGTCGCGGCGGTGGCCGTAGACCATGTCGTAGTCGATGAAATTGGCGATGATCAGCCCGCCGTCCTTCTCCTGCGTCCATTTTTCGACCAGCGCCTGCGAGTCGGCGTTGTTGCCGGTGTGGACGGACTCGGTGATACCGCGGTGGCAGTAGATGTCTTCGATCTTGCCGACGGCATAGACGGGGACGTCCCTGGCGACGAGGCGCTCGAGGATGGTCTTTTCATTGGGCAGGTAGGCGAAGTCCTTGCGGTTTTCCGTGCGCTTGAAGGCGCCGGGCTTTCCCACGAAGGGGCGGGCGATGACGCGGCCGACGCGCAGGGGGTCGCAGAGCCGGCGGGCGATGTCGCAATAGCGGTAGAGTTCGGGGACGGGGACGACGTCCTCGTGGGCGGCGATCTGAAAGACGCTGTCGGCGGAGGTGTAGCAGATCAGCGCTCCGGTCTGCATATGCTCTTCGCCCAGCTCATCGAGGATGGCGGTGCCGCTGGCGGCCTTGTTGCCGATGAGCTTGCGGCCGGTTTCCTTTTCAAAGGTGGCGATCAGGTCGGGGGGAAACGAGTTTTCCAGCGGGAAGTTGTGGAAGCCGGGATCCACTTCGAGGCCGGCGATTTCCCAATGGCCGGTGATGGTGTCCTTGCCGTCGGACATTTCGCGCATGGCGCCCCATGAGGCGATGGGGGTTTTCTCGGCGGGGACGCCTTCGATGGTCTCGGCGGGGCGGTGGTGGAGCAGGCCGGGGATGTTGCCGAGGCCCATCTTCTGCAGGGTCGGGGCATTCAGGCCGCCGGAGGCCGCGGCGAGGTGCGCGAGGGTCGAGGCGCCGACATCGCCGTATTCGGCCGCGTCGGGGGCGGCGCCGATGCCCACGGAGTCGAGAATGATCAGGATGGCTTTCATCTTCGGCCTTCTTTCTTTGCCGCGCGGGGCGCGGCGGGGGTTGAGGAACTCAATATTCAATATTCAATATCCAATATCCAATCATCAGGGGAACAGCCGCCCGACGAGGGCGTCGGGTCTCCATTCCGGATGGAGCCGGATCGCCCCCGTGCCGTCCAAGACTGAAAAACCCCGTTTTCACGGGGTTGGGCTTTCGTTGATCTCGTCCACGATGCCGACAATCACACTTCGCACCGGCCCGTCTGCGGACTCGAGGACCTGCCGCGCTCCATTGCCTTCATCCAGGATCAAGACCGTTTCGCCCACGCCGGCCCCGGCGCGGTCCACCGCGACGAGATAGCCGGAAGCCGTCTTTCCGTTGGGTTCGATTTTTTCGACCATCAGCAACTTCTTGCCGTCGTAGAACGGGTGGTTGATGGTGGAGTGGATATTGCCGATGACCTTGCCGAGGATCATGCCGGGCCGCCTTTCCATTGGGGGGCCTCGACGCCGTCGACGATGCCGACGATCGCGTGGTCCACGGGAACGAACGAGGGGGAGAGGGTCATGGCGGCTTCGCGTCCGCCTTCGTAGTAGACCCGTTCGCCGAGGCCGGCCATGCGGGTGCCGTCGGCGCAGACGACGGGGGCCCCTTTCTCGGCGCCGTCCTTGGCAAGGGGCTGGACGAGCAGCATGGGGCAGCCCGCCAGGCCTTCGTAGACCTGCGTGGAGACCACAGTTCCAATGACTTTTCCTAGCAGCATGGCGGTTTCCTTGTCGGTTAGGACGCGGTTTCTCCTTCGAGTTCGAGGGGCTGGGCGAGGTCGAAGCGGGTGGAAACGGAGATCTGGGCCAGGAGGGCGTCGTGGGGGGAGGTGAGGACGCGGTGCTGGGCGGGAATGCCGCGGGTTTCGAGGGCGGAGAGCGCGATTTCCTGCGCGGCTTGGACGTCCGTCAAATCGCCTTGGACGATCGCGAGTCCGCGGCCATCCATGCGGGGGTCGCCGGCGCGGAATTCGATCAGGGCGACGGACACGCCTTTCATGGCCCGATCGATGGCCTGGATGTTGCAGGAGACGGTGGGGGTTTCAAGGATCCAGAGGGGGCCATCGCCCATCTGCCGCTTGCCGCCGAGAATGCCGTCGTAGAGCGCGGGATGGATGTCGGGCAGGAAACAGTCGTCGGCGATCTGCAGGCCACCATGGAACAGCGCCTCCTCGTGGGCCTCGGCGACGGACGCCGTGGTGCCCGCCAGCAGGATGAGGAAGCGTCCGGAGCCAATGGTGCCGGTGCGGATCATCCCGATGGGCGATTTTTTCAGTAGCGCGTCGGCGGCGTAGAGGCCGGCCGGCACGCTGTTGAATTCAATCGAGGCGAAGGCGGGGTGGGACTTCATGGAAGGAGGGATATTTCAGACAGGATGGTCGGAATTAGAAGAGTGAAATGGGAAGAAATCGAAGACATTTTGGACAGGATTAACAGGATGTATCAGGATTAACAGGATTGGAATCGGGTTTACGATATGTTCGGAATTTCTTTTTAAACTGGAGGCTAGAGGCGCCGAAGTTGATCAGGAGGCCGACTTCATGGTCGGTGGCGGTGAGGTAATTAACCAGTTGTGTTTCATGGGCAATAACCAACTGTTCCACGGCTTTGATTTCCACGATGACCTGGCTATTTACAAGGATGTCGGCATAAAAAACGCCGACATCGAGCCCGTCATAGGACACTTTGATTGGCACTTCACATTCCACCGCCAATTCTGCCTTTTGCAACTCATGGGTCAATGCCTTCTGGTAAACCGACTCCAGAAATCCGCTGCCCAGATGCCGATGGACCTTCATCGCGCAGCCGATAATCAGATGGGTCAACTCATCGTCATTCATGGCCAATGTATTCTGGGCTGCTCCATCCTGTGAATCCTGGAAAATCCTGTTCATCCTGTCTAAAGAAGTTCTTCTGGTCAGACGATCCGGAAATGATCAACCAGCGTGCAGCGGCGCGAGCGGGAGAAGCTGCGCGGGGTGGTGAGGCCTTCGCCGGTGGGCGAGGCGATGGTAAAGGAAGTGTAGCCCTCGCCGCCGAAGCCAAGGCCGGCCTGGGAGCGGCCGTTCTTGACGAAGATGGAGCAGTTGCAGGCCCGGGCCATCTTGGAGAGCTTGTCGATGTTGCGCGAGTGCATCAGCGCGGTGTGGAAGCAGGCGCCCTCCATCTGGATGCCCAGGTCGATGGCGTAGTCCGCGTTGGGTACGCGGGTGATGGGCATGACCGGCATCATCTGCTCGGTCCAGAGCAGGGGATGGTCTTCGGGCACTTCGACGATGGCGAGTTTGGTGGTGGAGGGAGCCGAAATACCGATTTCGGCCAGGATCTTGTCGGCGTTCTGGCCGATCCACTTGCGGTTGAGGGTGGCATGGCCGCGCGGGCCGGCCATCTTGGAAAAAATCACCTGCTCCATGGCGGCGATCTTGGATTTATCGATCAAGACCGCGTTGTTGCGGGTCATGGCTTGGATGAGCTTGTCGGCGACGGAGGCGACGACGATGGTTTCCTTCTCCTCGACGCAGATGACGTTGTTGTCGAAGGAGGCGCCCAGGACGATGTCGGAGGCGGCCTTTTCAATGTCGGCGGTTTCGTCGACCACGACGGGGGGGTTGCCGGGGCCGGCGCAGATGGCGCGCTTGCCGCTGGACATGGCCGCCTGGACCACGCCGCCGCCGCCGGTGACGACAATGACGCGGACATGGGGGTGCTTCATCAGCTGGCCGGCGGATTCGATGGTCGGCTCGGCCACGCAGACGGCGGCGTTCGGGGGGCCGCCGGCAGCGGTGATGGCCTTGTTGAGCAAGACGACGGTCTGGATGGAGCACTGCTTGGCGGAGGGGTGGACGTTGAAGACGACGACATTGCCGGCGGCCAGCATGCCGATGGCGTTGCAGATGATGGTGGAGGTGGGATTGGTGGTCGGCGTGATGGCGCCCATAATGCCGAAGGGCGCGGGCTCGACGAGCGTCAGGCCGTGGTCGCCGGTGAACGCGACGGGGGGGAGATCCTCGATGCCCGGGGTTTTTTCGATGACGAGCTGGTTCTTGAGAATCTTATCCTCGAAGCGGCCGAGCTTGGTTTCGTCGGCGGCGGCTTTGGCGAGGGCGGTGGCGTTTTCGCGCATGACGGCGCGGATGTTCTCGATGATCTTGCCGCGCTTTTCGATGGGCAGGGCGGAGAAGACGGGGAAGGCGGTCTTGGCGGCGGCGACGGCCTCATCGACGGTGGCGAAGATCCCCATGCCGCCGACAGGGGCGGCGGAGGGGGCGGATGCCGGCACGGGAGCGGCCGCAGGGGCGGAGGCGCCGCCGCCTTGCAGGTCGCCGGCGATTTTCCGGGCGATGGCCTCGATGTCTTGGTCGGTCAATTTCATGGCAGCTCCTGCTTGAACTGGATTACGTTAGGATATGGACTGCACCTGTCGGTTCGGGGGCCGAACTTGGGCTCCCACGACGCAAGGTCGTGGGGGGCCGAAGACCAGCGGCGAACTCGGCATTTCGACCCCCCCCCAGGTCGTGGGGGGCCGAAGACATATCCATATCGGTCAACATCACTTCGTGTACTTGGTTTTGCCGTCGACTTCCCAGGTATCGACGATGGCCATGATGACGTTGTCGACGGGCTTGTTGTTGGTCATGGAGGTCTGGCGGGCGGAGGAGCCGGCCGCGGTGAGGACCATTTCGCCGGGCCCGGCGCCCATGGCGTCGGCGGCGACGACGAACGAGGAGGTGTCCTTGCCGTCGGTATCGACGAGGCGGACAAGCAGGAAGCGGATGCCGTCCAAAACGGGCTCCTTGCGGGTGGAAACGACAGTGCCGACAACTTTACCGAGATTCATGCTGCCCTCCATGGAATGGGGGAAAAGGTTGTAAAAAACCGGGACGCGAGGTGGATTGGCTGTAGCCGCGCCCGATGGGCGCGGAATTGAGGATCCAATGGCCGGCCCCGGCGGGACCGACTACAGAAAGACCAAGCGGTGTTAAAACCCGTACCATATTTGTAAAGGGGTGGCGGAAGCCGTCCGGCAGATGCCGGACGGCTTCCGCAAGGGGGACGCCTTACTTGGCGCCTTTGGCGGGCGCGCGGCCCAGCGGGAGCGCCGCATCCACGTTGGCGTGGGGGCGGGCGATCACATGGACGGCGACCACTTCGCCGACGCGGCCGGCGGCGATCTGGCCAGCGTCGCAGGCGGCCTTGACGGCGGCGACGTCGCCGCGGACGATCACGGAGCTGAAGCCCCCGCCCGTCTTCTCGTAGCTGACCAGCTCGACCTTGGCGGCCTTGACCATCGCATCCGCGGCTTCGACCGTCGCGGGGAAGGAGCGGGTTTCAATCATTCCCAATGCATCTGCCATTTTCGTACCTCTTGTTGTTTGGTTTTCTTTTTACACTCGGTTTACTTGTCGGCGCGGCCGGTGACCGCCTCGATGGCGGCTTCGGCGGCGCGGTAGGCGACATCGATGTCGCGTTCCTCGCCTCCGAGCCAGATGCGGCCGAAGGAGCCGAAGGTGATGACCTCCAGCACGTTGATGTTGGCGGCCTTTTCGGCTTCATTGGCGGCGAGCGCGGCATAGCCGGCGGGGGCGACCTCCATGATGAAGAGCGACTGCCCGCGGGTGATCATGTTGCCGTGACGCATGCGGTTGATCAGCATCGTCTGGTGGTCGTCGATGTTGCGGATGACCTGGGACGAATAGACCTTGGGTTTGATGCGCTGGTCCTCGGTGAGGTCGAGATCCTTCAGGATGGCGGCGCCGGCCTGGCGGACGTCGGCCTGGGAATCCGAGTGGACCTCGAGCATGCCATAGAGGCGCTCGACGATCTGCATGCCCGGGGTGACGCGAGTGGACTTGAGGGCCACGTCGGTGACCTGGTTGATCGCGATGCCCGGGGAAATTTCCACGAACAGGGCGGCCTGCTCGGCGACGGGCAGGTAGCCGCGGGCCACGGTCGCCAGGAACGAGGCGAACTGCGGCTGCAGGCTGTCGATGAATACGTAGGTTCTGAGTTCTGCCATGGGGGCTCCTTAGTTATTTGGCGCCGGTGGCGGCGGCCGCTTCTTCCATCATTTTCACACTGTTGGAGGATCCGACGCGGGTGGCCCCGTTGCGGATCATCAGCATGGCGTCGGCATAGGTGCGGACGCCGCCGGAGGCCTTGACGCCAAGGCGCTTGGGGGCGACGGTGCGGGCCATCAGCGCGATGTCCTCGGCGGTGGCGCCGCCCTTGTTGAAGCCCGTGGAGGTCTTCACGTAGTCGGCGCGGGCGCGCATGGACGCCTCGCAGGCCTTGACGATTTCGTCCTTGGTCAGCAGGCACGTCTCCAAGATCACCTTGAGGAGCGCGCCGCCATCCTTGCAGGACTCGGCCACGGCGCGGATATCCTTCGTGACGGCATCCCAGTCGCCGGACTTGACCAGGCCGACATTGATGACCATGTCGATTTCCTTGGCGCCTTCGCGGATGGCGCGGCGGGCCTCCAGGGCCTTGATTTCGGCCGGGTTGGCGCCGAGGGGGAAGCCGACGACGGCGCAAACCTTGACGGACGAACCGCGCAGGGCCTGGGCGACGGTGCGCACCCAGGAGGCGTTCACGCAGCAACTGAAGAAGTTGTATTTGATCGCTTCCTCGCACAGCTTCTTGACCTCGGCCTGGGTGGCCTCGGGCTTGAGGATGGTGTGGTCGATCATGCGGGCAAGCTGGGCAGGCGCAAGATTGGCGCCGCCCGCGGTGCTGGCCGCTCCACCGCCGACGATTTGCTTCACGCGCTCGGCGATGCGCGCGACATCTTGGGGGCTCAAGTCCAATTTCATCTCCTTAATGGCCGTCATGACGGGGGTCCCGGCCCGGCCGCTTTCGAGGTCCTGGATCATCTGAACGCGCCGCAGGTGCCTCTCTTCGGTGCATTCGGTGGCGATGAAGACATCCGCGATGGCTTTCGCCTTTTCAAAATCGGTTTGGCCGGAGCCGAGGGTGAGGACGTTGGCGCCGTTGTGCTGGCGGGAATTCTTGGCGAGCGCCTCGTTGTAGCAGGCAGCGGCGCGGACGCCGGGGATCTTGTTGGCGGTCATGGCCGAGCCGATGCCGGCGCCATCGACCATGATGCCGAGGTCGCAGCGTCCCGCCGCCACCGCGCGCGCCACGGCGGCGGCGAATACCGGGTAGTCGACGGCCTCCTTGGAATTCGTGCCGACATCGGTGACGTTGTGGCCCTGGGTGCGGAGCCAGCCGGCGAGCTGGTCTTTCAATTCATACCCACCGTGATCGGCGCCAACGGCTATTCTGCAACGACGAGTCGACATATCGCGGGGCATCTTCCCCCATCGAAAGGACCAGGGCAAGCGAGAAGTTGACAAATCGTTAAACCGTTTTCACAAAACCTAAAATATCCATCCATTCGGATCGGGCGTCGGTTTGCGTTGCGAGGTCCCCGGGCGTTCGCTAGTCTCCACAGGCGGAATGGAATCGGTTGGTTGGTTCTGACGTCACGAAAGGTGGAAAGCAAACATGAGCGGCACGATGCAAGTGGTTCAGGCGGACATCACCACGCTGGCGGTGGACGCGATCGTGAATGCCGCCAATGAAACCTTGTTGGGCGGTGGTGGAGTCGATGGCGCCATCCACCGGGCGGCGGGCCCGGAGCTTCTGCAAGCCTGTCGAAATCTTGGGGGCTGCCCGACGGGGGAGGCCAAAATCACCGGAGGCTATCGTCTGCGGGCGCGATATGTCATTCACACGGTCGGACCCGTCTGGCGGGGGGGCGAACATGGAGAGGAGGATTTGCTGGCCAGGTGCTATCGTCGATCGCTGGAACTGGCCTGCCAAAATGGCATCCGGACCCTGGCTTTTCCCTGCATCAGTACGGGGGTATATGGCTATCCGGCCGAAGATGCCGCGCGGGTTGCGGTGAAGACCGTTGGCCACATATTGGGTCAATTGCCAGGATCAATTCATGTCATATTTTGCTGTTATTCCTATGAATCGAAGAAAATATATGATGATTTGGTTTCATGTGGGTCGATTTCCCAAAAATAAACTATTGGCCTTTCCATGTCCGGACTAACCGGTTTTTATAAAGAGTGAACCTGTGCCGCTCGGTCGGCTAAACGGGCTGATGGACCCAGTCCAAGCGTTCATCCGTATGTGCATCCGTGCTTGTCAGGGGGACAGGCAGCGGCTAGAGTCGGCGGGTTTATTTCACCAAAGGCCCGAGAGCTTGGAACGAGACGATTTATGCAGTGGATCATTAAAAAACTGGTGGGGACCAAAAACGAGCGCGACCTGAAAAAGCTGCGTCCGCTCGTGGCCCGGATCAACGAGTTGGAAGAGCAGTTGCAATCGTTGTCGGATGAGGCCCTCCAGTCCAAAACGGTCGAGTTTCGGGAACGGCTGGCCAAGGGCGAGACGCTGGACGATTTGATGTTGGAAGCGTTCGCCGTCGTGAAGAACGCGTGCCGCCGGTTGTGCGGGACGGAAGTCGACGTGTGCGGCCACATGCAAGCCTGGGACATGGTGCCGTTCGACACGCAGCTGATCGGCGGGATGGTTCTGCACCAGGGGCGGATTGCGGAAATGGCGACGGGGGAGGGCAAGACCCTGGTGGCGACGCTGCCGGTCTATCTCAACGCGTTGACGGGCCTGGGCGTGCATGTGGTGACGGTCAACGATTACCTGGCCCGGCGCGATGCAACGTGGATGGGAACGGTCTACCGGCACCTGGGGCTGACGGTGGGGTGCATCCAGAACCAGATGCGCCCGGAGGAGCGCCGCCAGCAGTACGCCTGCGACATCACCTATGGCACCAATTCCGAATTCGGCTTTGACTATCTGCGGGACATGGGCATGGCCTACACCCCCCAGGAAATGGTCCAGCGCGGATGGAATTACGCGATTGTCGACGAGGTGGATTCCATCCTGATCGATGAAGCGCGCACGCCGCTGATCATTTCGGGTCCGGCGCCGTACTCGACCGAGCAGTATCAACTGGTGAAGCCGTCGGTGGAGCGCATGGTCCGCAAGCAGCGCGACTTGTGCACCCGCCTGATGGCCGACGCCAAGGCGGCGATCGAAGGCAACGACGACGACACGGCCATGCTGAAGCTCTACCAGGTCAGCCAGGGCATGCCCAAGAACAAGCAGCTCCTGCATTTGCTGGAAGAGCCCAAAACCCGCAAGCTCCTCGAGAAGGTCCAGGGCATGATGTTGGTGGACATGAACAAGGAGCAGGCCCGGGAGCTTCGCGAAGAGCTGTTCTTTGTGATCGACGAAAAAAGCAACGACGCCAGCCTGACGGACAAGGGCTGCAACGCGATGAATCCGGCGGATCCGGACTACTATGTCGTGCCCGACCTGGTGTCGGCCCTCGCCGACCTGGATGGGGATACCGCCCTGACCGACTCGCAGAAGTTCGAGAAACGCCAGGAGCTGCAGAACCAGTTTGCGGATAAAAGCGAGCGGATTCATGCCGTCGACCAGCTCATTCGCGCCTATAGCGTCTATGAGCGCGATGTCCAGTATGTCATTCAGGACAACCAGGTCATCATCGTCGATGAATTCACCGGCCGCCTGATGCCGGGGCGTCGCTGGAGCGACGGGCTCCACCAGGCGATCGAGGCCAAGGAGGGCGTGCGCATCGAGCGCGAGACGCAGACGCTGGCCACCATCACCATCCAGAACTACTTCCGGCTGTATGGCAAGCTGGCGGGCATGACGGGAACCGCGGAAACCGAAGCCGACGAATTCGCCGAGATCTACAAGATGGATGTGGTTGTCATTCCGACAAACCGACCCGTACGGCGGGTGGATGGCAACGACCAGATCTACAAGACCCAGCGCGAGAAGTTCAGCGCCATCATCGAGGAGATCTCCGATTGCTACCAGCGCAAGCAGCCCGTGCTGGTGGGGACCATCTCCGTGGACATGTCGGAGATCCTCAGCCGCATGCTGCGCCGGGTGAACATTCCGCACAATGTGCTCAACGCCAAGAACCACCAGCGCGAGGCGGAGATCGTCGCCAATGCGGGCCAGCCCGGGGCCATCACCATCGCCACCAACATGGCCGGGCGCGGCACCGACATCAAGCTCGGCCCCGGCGTGGTCTGGATGGAGCGCAACGTGATCACCGGCCCGGCCCGGCTGACCGACAAGTTCGAAGGCAAGACGCTGCGGCAACTGATTGAGGATCGGCCCTGCGGGTTGTATGTCATCGGCAGCGAGCGCCATGAATCGCGGCGGATCGATCGCCAGCTCCGCGGCCGCTGCGCGCGTCAGGGCGATCCGGGCATGACGCGGTTCTTTGTCTCGCTCGAGGACGACCTGATGCGGCTGTTCGGCAGCGACCGCATTTCCGGCATCATGGAGAAACTGGGCATCCAGGAGGGGGAGGTTCTGGAACACCGCTGGCTGAACCGATCGATCGAGACCGCCCAGCGCCGGGTCGAGCAGCAGAACTTCTCCATTCGCAAGCGCACGCTGGAATACGACGACGTCATGAACAAGCAGCGCGAAATCATCTATGGTTTCCGCAGCCAGATTGTCGCCGCCGACCAGGTGCGCGAGAACCTGCTGGATGTCGTCAACGATGTGATCTACAACCGCGCGGAAGATCTCACGGGGGATGAAGAAAGCCTGACGGCCTTCGCCACCTGGGTCAACAGCCAGTTCCCGATCGGCTTCCATCCCGATCAGGCGGTCTGGAAGGAAGGCCGCGGCGGGAACATCGATACCGAGGCGACCGCCAAGGCGGTCTTTGCCAGCGTCGAGAAGGCCTATGCCGACAAGTGCGCCCTGGAGGATCCCGCACAACTCAACAACATGGAGCGCTTCATCATGCTGCATGCGGTGGATACCCAGTGGCAGGAGTATCTGCGCAACATGGATACGCTTCGCCAGGGCGTGGGTCTGCGCGCCTATGGCCAGCGCGACCCGCTGGTGGAATACAAGAACGAGGCCTATACCCTGTTTGCCGACCTGATGGATCGCATCAAGGGCGAAATTGCGGGGCGGATTTTCCGGGCCACGACCTCTCCGCGCGCCTATCAGAACTTCCTGGGCGACCTGCAAAGCCTGCATGCGCGGGTCCAAACCCAGCATGCCGATCTCGGCCCCCTGGCCGGCGGCCATGCCGCGGGCGCCGGGCCCGCGCACCGGGGGGAGGGCCGCGCCGATCCCGGCGCCGAGGCGGCCATGAATGCGGCCTTGTCGGCCCCGAAAACCGTGGTGCGCGATGAGCCCAAGGTCGGTCGCAATGACCCCTGTCCCTGCGGCAGCGGCAAAAAGTACAAGAAATGCTGCGGAAGCCATGCTTGAGATGGACTCTTCGATTGTCCTGAAAAAAACCGAGCACGCCCTGCGGCGGGACATGATCTCCCCCGAGGCCTTGCGGGTGCTGACCCGCCTGGACGAGGCCGGCTACAAGGCCTACCTGTGCGGCGGCGGTGTTCGCGACTTGTTGTTGGGGCGTACCCCCAAGGATTTTGACATCGCAACCGACGCCAGCCCGGAAGAGGTCCGCAAGATCTTCCGCAATTCGCGGATCATTGGCCGTCGTTTCAAGCTGGCCCACGTGTTCTTTCGCGACGTCATCATCGAAACCGCCACGTTCCGCGCCCGTTTCGATGCCCCGCCGCCGGAGGCCGAAGGCATCCCCTTGCCCTCGCGCCGCCGCAGCGATGTTCCCGATCCCACCTTCGCCACCCGCGGCGGTGTCATTGTCCGCGACAACGTCTATGGCACGCCCGAAGAAGATGCCCGGCGGCGCGATTTCACCATCAACGGCCTGTTCTACGACATCGCCGATGGCCGCATCATCGACTATGTCGGCGGCCTTCAGGATTTGAACCAGCGCATCCTGCGCGTGATCGGCGACCCCGAGACCCGCTTCCGCGAGGACCCGGTCCGGATGGTGCGGGCGGTTCGCATTGCCGCGCAGCTTGATTTCGAGATCGAATCGCAGGCCCGCGACGCCATCGTGCGGTACTGCGGCGAATTGAAGAACTCCTCGCGAGAGCGGATGCAGGAGGAGATGCTCAAGATCCTCAACTGCGGCAGCGCCCGGGAAGTCTTCGACCGCTCCTGGCAGAAAGGTCTTTTCCAGACCATCTATCCGGCCTATTCCGAGTGGTTGCGTGGCCCGGACGGGCATGCCGGGATGACCTGGTTGAAAAAGGCGCTCCGGCAGTTTGATGTCTGGAAAGAAGCGGGCCTGAAGCCCATGCCCGCCCTGCAGCATGCGCTGCTCTTTGGACCCTACATGGAGGCCATGGCCGCCCAGTTCGTGGCCGATGGCCTTCCCGAATTCGAAGCCGCCTTGCAGGCCGTCAACACGGCCCTGCGCGACAAGACCAACCTGACCCAGATTCCCAAGATGGTGGTCTATGACGTCGAGCGGATCCTGGGCATCCAAGTCCAGATGCGCAAATCCTCCGGCCAGAGCAAGTACGCGACCCGCCTGCGCCATCGCAACGGTTTCGAAGAAGCCCTGATTTATCTCAAGTTCGCCAGCGGCCTGGATCCCGCCCGCAAGGACCTGATGGCCCGCTGGCTGGCCCCCGCCCATCGGGGTCAGCCCCAGGTCTGACCCCGGCCGGAGTGACAGATAAAGAGGTGATAGTGGAGGTGGGCGCAGAAGGCGTCGGGGGTTTTAGCGAAGACAGAGGGCGGCACGGCCGGGTCGGTGGGCAGGCGCTCAAGAATGCGCTGCAGGTCACCTGGCGTCAGATGATAGCGTTCCGCCAGGTCCTGGCTCGTCAAGGGAAGGGGCGGGACCGGCGCAAGATCGGCCACCCGCCAGCCTTCGGCTTCCAGGCCCTCGCGCAAGAAGGCCACATCCGGATACCACTTGGGGGAGCGCATCAGGCGATAGAGTTCGTTGAGGCAGTCCGCATCGCGCCGGTGTTGAAACGAAGCGGTCTGGTGGACGAACCATTCACCCGGGCGGATTTGGCGGCGCAGATGGCGCAACACCGGGCGCAATCCCGCCGGGCCGAAATAGTGCAACACCGAGCGCATCACAAACAATCCCCGGGCCCCCTCGGGGACCACCGTGGATCGTTCAAACGAATCGACGGAACCTTGGACCCCGTTGATTCCCGCGGCGCGGGCGAGGGCGAGTTGATCGGGCGAGTCATCCAGCACGAGCAGGTTTGTGCCCGCCGGCAGTCCGGCCGCGCGCAACCGGGAAAGGAGAAATCCGGTCCCGCCGCCCAAATCGATCAGGACATCCGGTCGGTCGCGGGCGGCGACGTCCAGCACCTGGCCGACCAGCGGCGCCGCCACAGCCGGGTCGGCGAAATATCCGCCGTGAATACGGCTCCACCGCGGGCCAAACACCGTCTCTTGGCGGGGATCAGAACTGTTCATGCCGGCCACTCTACACGGCGCGGTGTCTTCAACTCAAGGGGCATTGAACGTCCCCGACCATGCGTTTGTCTGTACGGCGGATGACGGGTGGAGTATAGGACCAAGCAACATGGTTTCGACAGATACAGGCTTGAGCCAGGCATGGTCGTTATGAACCGGCGGGTGAACGCGGGGTCGTCGTCATGAATGAGGGCTTGAGGTTGGCGCTCAGTTTTCTCGTCGGGGGGATTTGGGTGGCGGCCACCACGGCGGTGGCCGAGCGACGCGGCAGCCGCCAGGGCGGATTCATTGGCGGCATGCCCTCGACGTTGGCGGTGGCCTTGGTGTTCGTGGCCTGGACGGGCGGGGTGGAGGCCGCCCGGACGGCCGCCGAAGTTGCGCCGCTGGCGTTCGCCGTCAATGGTCTGTTTGTATTGGTTTTCGCGATCGGTTCGCGGCACGGATTCCATCTGGGCATGGGCGTGGCGTTGGCGACATGGGGGGTGTTGCAGACCGCGATCGTTTGGGCGGGTGGCGCGCCACTCGGGTTCTCAGTAGCCGCGTGGGTTGTGGTCTTTGCCGTGTGTTGGATCCTGTTCCGGACCGTACTGGCTCTTGCACCGCAGCCGGCAACCGGCCCGGCTGCCGGGCCATTGGCGTTGGTGTTGCGGGCCCTGGCGAGCGGAGCGCTGGTTGCGGCCGCCGTGGGGATATCGCAACGCGGGGGGGCGGTGGCTGGTGGCGTACTGGCATCGGCGCCGGTGGTTTTTGTGTCCTCCCTGTTCATCGCCAACCGCACCATGGGGCTTGAATTTGCCCGGGCCATGGGGCGCTCGCTTCTCTTCAGTGCCGTCATCAACTGCTCGGTATTCGCGCTGGCGTTTCACGTCACCGTGAGCCGCCTGCCCCTGCTTCCGGCCTTTGCGCTGGCCTATGCGGTTACGATCGTTGCGGCCATCCCGGTCTATCGACTCCGGTTGGGCTGAGCACCGTGCAGGAGTTCTGGCGCGGGCTCCGCGTGGCCGCCGAGAGGCCCGAGGATCGAATCGCCCGCCGCCCCCTTCCGAACGGCCACGGCGTTGCGGGCCGATTGAGGCGCTCCATTTTCCGCCCCCCCCCCCCCAGAGGCCGCACCCGATTCTGGCGACTTCCGTGTTCGTCCTGGTCCCTGTGGGGCCAACCCTGCGGCGGACCAGCGAGCCCTCGCCACGCCACCGCTTGCGGGCGGAAGAAAACGCGGTTGACATGGTGCTAAACAGCATTATGCTAATCAGCACAATAACGAAGGGGAAGGCGGATGAATCCATTCAAGTACGGCCAAGTGGTTAGCGCGGCGGATTTCTGTCCCCGGCCGATGCTCATGAAGCAGGTCGACGAGGCCATCAAGGCGGGGCAAAACATCGTCCTGCAAGGAGAGCGGCGCACGGGCAAGACCTCTTTGGTCCATGAAGCCGTTCGGCAGATCAAAAATCGGTCCATTCTATATATCGATCTGCTGGAAATCAAAGATGCGGATGATCTGTGCAAGCGGATGGTCAAGGCCATCATCTCTCTTGAACGGCAGTCCGGGTTCCTGGATCGGATTCTCCGTACGCTAACTCATCTGCGCCCCACGGTCTCGGTTGATCCTTTGACGGGCGAGCCGTCGATTACGCTGGATGCCTCGGTCTCGCTCAAGCCGGACTCAATCGATGGAATCCTTGATTTGATCGAGGGCATCCATCGCAAGAGGCCCTTGGTTGTGATGTTCGACGAGTTCCAGGATATTCTCAACCTGCGCTCGTCGAAAGAAACGCTCGCCGTTTTGCGCAGCAAAATCCAGTTCCACGGCAAGATTCCCTATGTTTTTGCAGGAAGCGTTCGCAACCAGATGAATGACATTTTCACCAACCCCGACAGCCCTTTTTTCAAATCGGCGATATCCATCGAAGTCGGGGCGCTGGATCGCCGCGAATTCAAAGGGTTCCTTCAGCGCAAGTTTTCCTCGGGCAAGAGAAAGATCGACGACGATGTCCTGGACACCGGCTTTGCCATCTCCGGCGGCCTTCCCGGCGATATGCAGCAGTTTTGTGGAGCCCTATGGGACACAACGGACGAGAAGGCTCATATCTCCAAGCCATCCATCCAGTCCGCCATGCATTTAATCTTTTCTCGGGAGTCAAAAGGCTATGAATCGATCATGGTTCAGCTCACGGCACATCAATTGCGATGTCTTGTCGGTTTGGCGCGACTGGGCGGCACCGCTGCGTTTTCGGGTGCATTCCTTCAGGGCGTTGGAATACCTAATCCAGCCTCGGTCAAGAAATCGTTGCATCGTCTGGCCCAATTGAAAGTGATCTACCGGTATTCCGGAGAGTTCAAGTTCGTGAATCCATTCTTCAAGGAGTGGATTATCTGGAAGAACCTGTAGCGCAGCAACGGGGGCCAAGATAATGAAATACTTCATCTATGCGCGGAAGAGCACGGACGACGAGGCGTCGGCCTTGATGCTGGCGGAGGTGAATCGCTAGATCGAGGCGGATCAGTCGGCGCAGGCTGGCTTGGTGGAGCGTCAGAAATCGGACCTCGCCCGGATTTCCGCCCGTCTGGATCGGTTGCTGGAAGCGTTCATCGACGGCGACATCGAGCGCGGCGATTTCACCGCGATGAAGGAAAAACTGACCTTGGAGAAATCGGCGCTGGCCGATTCCATCGCCCATTATGGGGAACAAGTGGGTGGTCGGTTCAAAACTTTGGTGGATTTCATAACGGCATCGCGTCAAGCGAAGTACGACGCGCAGACGGAGAATCTGGACGAATTGCGGAATTGGCACAAAAAGGTCGGTTCAAAACTGATTTTTTCAAGCCGAGTGCTGGGGTCGGGAAGTGGAGCGCCGCAGGCGGGCCGCAAAGCCGTGGGCGGTTCGGAAGGGGGGGCGGGCGATTCGATCCTCGGGCCTCTCGGCGGCCACGCCACAGGCGTGGCAAGCTCTGCCTGTCCTGCGTTTCGCAGGGCCGCACGCTCCCTCCTTGCGGCGGGCAGGCAGGCCTGCCCGAATCCCGAAAATCCCGCGCAAAATGGATCGTTTTCGTGCGTCGCCGATCCCGAGGCCCCGTTCATCCCGATCCTGCCGCAGGATGTCGCCGCGTATCTCCCGCCTGAAAAATTCTTTCACTCGCAGGGGTCGAAATCCGATCCCGTGTTGCATGTCCAATATCCGCCCGAGTGGGCCGATGTGGCGAAATATCAAGCGACAAGGAAATGGCGGCCTGTATGGAAGGACATTAGAAACGCCGCCCTGGGACCACAGTAAAACATAACGGCGTATTGGGTGCAATCGCTTCCCCCCTTGCGCGGCCTTCCCCCTTTGCGCCCGACCTTCCCCCCTTGCGCGCGGCCCCCTTCCTCCCGCTTCGCTTTCCCCCCTTGCGCGGCCCTGCTTCCCCCCTGCGCGGCTCCCCCCCTTGCGCCCGACCTTCCTTTCCCCCCTCCGCCGCGCCTTCCTCAAGCCCCCCTTGCGCCGCCGCTACGCTGCCCCCCTTTGCGCGGCTTCCCCCCGTACGCGCGGCGCTGCCGCGCCGCTACGCTGACCCTCGCTCCGCTGCGCGTCGCTCGGGGATAGCCGCCCCCGCTTCGGCCACGGCCCCGCCGCTGACGCGGCTGGGCGCGGCCTGCGCAGGGGGCGGCTGTCCTCGCCGCTGGCGCGGCTGCGGGTGGAACTCGCTCGCGGTGCGCTCGCTCGCCACGCGGGCCTGTGCCCTTCGGGCAAAGCGGCCCGCGTGAAGATCGGCGGGGTTCTTCGCGGCGTTCTGCCGCGCTCTCTTGGCCGCCTGCGGCGGCTCCGCCCTGCGGGCTTCGGGTGGGGGCGCGCGCGGAGATGCGGTACGCGGCAGCCCGCCGCGAGCCCAACCCCGCCTCCGATCCGCGCTCGGGCTACGCCCTCGCTTACGCGCGTCGTTCAAATCCGCCGAGACGGCGGATTTCCAACGCCGCTTGTCCGTCCGCGCCTTCCAAGCCCATTTTTTGTCAAAATCGGTCGCTCTGGGGCCGTAAATGGCCCCCGCGCCCTGAATTTTGCCAAAAAACGGGCTCCGAAGGCGCTGCAAGGCCGCCTGCAACTCGCCCCGAGTGTCCCGCTGCGCGTGAAACTCGGGGCCACTTGCTTAACGGCGGCCTACCTGCCAGGCGCGGACTCTGGACCGCGCCCGGCACCGTCCCGACCGCGCGGACGCGTTCGGGACTGGGGTCAGGCCTTCGGCCTTCCGCGGCATGGTCTCTCAATCCTCTAGGAATTATTAACAGCCCCCCGATTAAGATCGCTTCACGCGCACCGCCCCCGTTTCGCCTGAACGCGCGAGAAACCCCCGACCTCGTGACCGAGAAAAACGGCCGCTCACTACGCCGCACCCGAAGCGGGCGCGGCTGAGTGCGCTGCCCGCCTTCGGCGGGCGCCGTTTTTCCCGGTCCCTCGGTCGGTCGCGCGTTACGGCTCACATGGGGCGCCGCGCGCTTCGCTCCACAGCCCCCGGAAAACAGCCTGAAAACCCCTGATAACAGCCCTAAACCCGAGTTTTCCACACTGTGGAAAAAGTTTTTCCATTGTGTGGAAAATTCGCGAAAAGTTTTTCCATTGCGTGGAAAAATCGGCCAAATATTTTCCATAGCGTGGAAAAATCTCGAAAATATTTTCCATACTGTGGAAAAATCCGAGAAAACTTTTCCATAGTGTGGAAAACCATGCGTCCGCCTTTCGTAAGTATTACCTACGAATGCCCCGCCGCCGCCCCCCGGATGCCCTTAGGGGGGGCGGGGCGGCCTCTTTGGCCGCAAAACGCCTTCTCCGCCGCCCCGATATTTTCTCTCGCCAACCGTCCCGGCTTCTGCGATAAATTCGGCAGTTCCGAAATGCTTTGTGTTCGGACTTGTTCTTTTCATTTTGCGTTTTGAAGTCTTCCCCGCACGAGCGGGGAGTCGTTCCAACAGAAAACCGACAATTTTCATTTCCCGGAACGAGACTTGAGAGACGCGCCCAACCCTGGGCGCGGCTCCTTGTCTTGTGTTCTGGGAAAGGGGCTTGTCGGTCCCTCTGTTGGAGCATGAGCTTGGTGTCGCGCCTCTTTCCAAATTTGCGCGGCACCGGGCCTATGCCACCACCACAGGAGCATGCCCAATGATAAATCCGAAAATGTACCAAAAGCCCGCTGTCGGGATCGGAATCGCCGCCCTCGTCGCCGTGCTATGCCTTGCCGCCCTTGCGTCGGATTCGGCACGGATCGAAAAGCCCGCCGCCGTCGATGCCGAGCAGTACGCCGATTTCATCGAAAACGAGGTTTTCGACATTCAGGACTTGGCGGAAGGCGCGGAAATCCAGCGCCGCATGTTCAACCGGATCACGCCGCAGGGGATCTCTTGGGTACAGCCGATGTTTCCGCCCGTTGTGCCGTTCGACGCCGAAAACTTCGACGAGAAGTTTTTGGACGAGCTTCTAGGGGAAGACAAGAACAGCGTGGCGATATATCCGCTCTCGCTGGCGCTGGACCCCAAGACGCGCGAAACCCTTGTTTTCAATGCCGAGGGCAAGCTGATTGCGACCGTCCCCGCCGACCGGATTTCCCGCGAGTGGCCGGAGGATGCCGACCCGGCCCGCGTGACCTTGCAACTTGATTTGCTCCCCGCAGAAGATGTCGAGCCCTACCTGTACACCGAAAGCCGCATCGCGGATTATTCGGAAACCCTAGCCGCCAAGACGACGAAATCCGGAGAGATGGTCTTGCGCAGCCTGGGCGCAAGCGAGTTCGGCATTGCCGGGGTTCAGCGCCTGACCAATGGTTCCATGCGGATTACGGTGACGAACGGAGCGGACACGGCGGAAGTTTTCTCGTACACCGTTTGGCACACCTCGACGATAACAACGAACGAATGGGTTGATGAATACGGCGTGACGAACATCGGCACCAACACCCTTTGGACCCCCGTTTCCCCTCCGTTCAATGGCATCGAAAGCGAGTGGGAATGCCTGACGACCAACCTTGCCCTTTCCGGCGGGGTTGGCGTTTACGAGGACGCGAACATATCGAGCAATGCCCGGGTCCGGTTTTATGCCGTGGCGAATCGCTTGGATTCCGATGGCGACGGGCTGTCCGATGGCGCGGAAATTTTCATTCACCGCACCGACCCCGGAAATCCCGACACCGACGGCGACGGGTGGAGCGATACGGAGGAATTGGCCGAGGAAACCGATCCGCTCGACCGGTTCAGCGCTACCACGCTGGCGCGGGGCGTCGTTCTCAATGAAGTCCTTTACGACGCGTCGGGGACGGATTTGGGCAAGGAATGGATCGAGTTGTATTCCGCCGGTCGCTATCCCGTGGATGTCGGCGGCTTCGTCGTTCAGGTTGCCGACACGGTTTATTCCAATGCCTATGTGTTTCCGTCCAATACCTGGATTGATCCGGGCCGGTTCCTGCTGGTCGGCGGCTCGCTGGTGACGAATCGCGATTTGGAAGTGGATTTCACCATGCCCAACCGCTTCACCAACGACGCAACGGCGGCGGTGCGGCTCGCGGCGGAAGTGGGCACGAATACCTTTGTGGCCGATTGCCTGATGTATGGCGGCAATGCCGCCAACTTCAATCCTTATGGACTGGACACGACAGGCTGGATCAGCACCAATGCCCGTTCGTCGGGGGCGGGCAACAGCCTTATCCGTCTGTTCTCCGGGCATGATACCGACCAAGTGCTGGATTGGAAGTGGCAGAGCGCGCCGGTGCCCGGTTCTTCCGACGACATTCCCGACTCGGACGGCGACGGCCTGACCGATCAGGAAGAACTGACGGGCAGCCAAAATCCATACGGTGCGCCCACGGACCGCCACAACGCCGACAGCGACGGGGATGGGTTGTCCGATCTTTACGAGTGTCTCACTTCCGAGACGAATCCCAATACCTGGGCGACGGATGGCGACATTTTTCCTTGGCCGCCGCCGTCGGGCGCGGTGTCAAATTGGTGGGGCAGCGACTCCTACGAACTCGCCAACGGCTGGAATCCTCAGGTGTTCGACGAGAACACAAACGGGATCCCCGACAGTTGGGAAATGGCATTCCCTGGCACCAATCTCTATGCCGATGCGGATGGCGATGGAATTTCAAACTTTGATGAGCTGTCGCATAACAGCAATCCATTCGACAACGCCTCCACTCTTGCCCAGCCGTATATCTTGCGCTTCGAGTCCTCGCTGCCTGGATGGGTGAACGACGGTTTGACCGATGTGGGGCTTAAGGGGTGGGTGAAAGTCTATTTCGAGGGACTAAAGACCAATATGGACTTGTGCGTTTGGGTGAAGGAAGGCCAGACGCAGGAGGAATTCCGCGTGGAGTGGAAGGATGCATCCCTCAAAGGGACAACTTGGCTGAACAACAATCGGGAAGTTGTCACCAGCGCCAGCGCTGACGCCAATTCTCGCCCTTGCTTGCTCGTGCAGGATCTCGGCCTACATCCCGATTATACCAACACCCTCGGCGGTGAATTTGAAATCGCCGTTATTACGGTGGGATTCCTTGGCGAATCCGGGAACGAGGTAGCGAATCTCAGTGTGGGCAAGTGGACAAATGCCTTCAATGCCGGGCCAACGGTCAAAGACAACTTCATCGATCTCGACCCAGACCGGTTCCTTGTCCGGGTAAAGGACCCGTCTAAAAAAGGCGCGGGCACCGTCAGCATCCAGCTTTCCACGGATTCGGACGGTTCGGCTTACGACGATGACTGAGGTGCACCCCGTTGGCTAGACAAAAAAGTGTCTTGGATAAGGTAGAATCCGGGGGTCTTGGTTTGGCCTTGCTCGGGGCTTTGGCCAACGGGTGAGGCAAGGGGGCCCGCCCGCTGCGCCCC
>Ga0334882_1001406_pt1 | contig 28808 bp, 18 predicted proteins | sample GraSluR1_MG_5_FD_207226 | JGI IMG/M metagenome (GOLD analysis project Ga0334882, IMG submission 207226) | Sludge microbial communities from methane-producing bioreactor in Wageningen University, Netherlands - Granular Sludge_15_04-R1 | ecosystem: Engineered > Bioreactor > Anaerobic >...
TTCTCCTCTTCGCTTAAAATTTTTGATTCTGAAATATTAAAACGAAGTTCGACTTTTGTACTTAACTTGTTTACATTCTGACCACCTGCTCCGCTACTACGTGAGGCTTTATATTGAAATTCTTCTTCAATACCTCTTTCCTTTAAAACATTTATATTCATATGCTATTATATTTCAAAAAAATATACTTGTTATTATGATTAAAATATGTTTTTTTATCATAAGGATTATTAATATCGAAATAAATTGAATTTTTTTCTTTAAAAAATTGAATTACTAACCTATCAATAAAAAAACAAGTTTTATGTTTGCATTTTAAACTTTAAAACAATAATCCTATCAAATTATTTATAAATAATTATTAAATCCAAATTAATTAAAAATTTAAACAAGATGAAGAAACTTCCTACTAGCTTAATAAAAATTTTTACATTAATCGTTGTTATTATTTCCTTAAGTAATTTTAAGACTTCAGCAGCTTATTTGGAGAATTTACCAACAGTAGTAATAAATCCCGATGGAACAGAGATTCATTGCTTTTCATCTGGTGATGAGTTTTTCAATTACCTCCACGACGCAGATGGATTTACCATAATTCAAGACAAAGATGGTTATTACTACTATGCAGTTTTAAATAACGGCGAGTTAGTCCCATCACAATATAGAGTAAATGAAGTAAACCCAGTAACTGTTGGCTTGCATCCATATGCGTTAATAACCCCTGAAGAGTACCAGAAAAGAGTAAATGAGTTTTGGAAAGATATTGAGGACCCTAAAGGTAAAGCACCTCATCAAGGAACAATCAATAATATTGTGGTATACATCAGATTTAGTGATGATACAGAATTTAACGTTTCACGTAATGATTATGATGCATTGTTCAACCCTGAAGAGGGTATTTCAATGAAAAACTATTTCAATGAGGTTTCTTACGGACAACTTAATATTGAGAGCCATCATTACCCTGAAATTGATGATCCATCCTTTAATTTAAGTTTTCAAGATGAATACCCACGGGCATATTATCAACCCTACAACGAAACCACAAACCCCATTGGTTATCAGGGTGGCAACAATGGATACGAAAGAAGAGTTCGGGAACATACACTACTTGTTAATGCCATTAACTCAATTTCAAGTCAAATACCTACTGACCTCATTATTGATGGAGATAATGACAATTATGTTGATAATATATGTTTTATTATAAGAGGCTCATCGGGTGGTTGGGCAGATCTTTTATGGGCACATCGCTGGGCATTATATACATATTTTGTTTACATTAATGGGAAACGAGTGTATGATTACACATTCCAACCCGAAAATCAAACAGGAGTTTCAACTTTAGCGCATGAAATGTTTCATACTCTTGGTGCACCAGATTTATACCGATATTCAGGAAGCTATAATCCGGTGGGTCCTTGGGATCTTATGGCAGGTGGATTTGTTCACATGGGAGCACATATGAAGAGAAAATATACCAATAGTAAATGGATCAATCAAATTCCAACCATTTCACAACCAGGTGTATATACTCTAAATCCTATAACATCTAGCGAAAACAATGCTTATCGAATAAACTCTCCTAATTCAAGTAGCGAATATTTTATAGTCGAGTACCGAAAAAGAGAAGGTTTATATGAAAATAATCTCCCTAACAGCGGATTACTTGTATACAGAATTAATCTAACTGCTGGCAATGGAAATGCAGGCGGACCCCCTGATGAAGTTTATATATATAGGCCTTTTGGCACAACTTCGGAGAATGGTAACATCAATTCAGCTGCATTTTCCTCAAATGCTGGTCGAACCTCAATAAATGATTCAACGAATCCTTCATCTTTCCTTTCCAATGGTAACCCAGGTGGACTTGATGTTAGAAGAATATCGTCAATAGGTGAAACTATATCATTTCAACTTGGTGAAATATACTATGTTACAGTAACTGCTGATCCCCCTTACGGAGGGACTGTAATTGATGAAACAAATGGTGAATACTATCAACCAGGCGAAGAAATTTCCATTTCTGCAAATCCTTTTAAAGGATATATTCTTGAAAAATGGACCATTGATGGAGATTCTATTTCAAATGAAAACCCTCTTCAATATACTGTGCCTAATCAAGATGTTGAAATTGTTGGACACTTTAAATGGGTTGGTACATACAACATTAGTCTTACCGCATACCCAGATTATGCTGGAAATGTAATCGATGATACCAATGATGGGCCATATATGCCAAATTCTGTGGTAAGCATTTCAGCAATAGCTAATCAAGGTTATGAGTTTAAGAAATGGACAATTGACGGGGATTCTATTTCGATCGATAATCCGCTTTTGTTTACTATTCAAACATCAGATGTTGAAATTGTTGGCCATTTTGGATGGATTACAGATGTTCCATTAACTGCCTTATATAAGGTTGAGGTTTATCCAAATCCTTTCTCAAGTACTCTAAATATTAGAAATGCAGATGAAATTAATACTGTTAGCATTATAAATATTATAGGACACGAAATCTTAAATTTTACTACTTCTAATAGTTCTTCTATTGAAATTAATACAGAACATCTAAAACCTGGGATCTATTTAATTTCATTAAAAACGAAGTCTGGAGAAACTGTGGCAAGAAGATTGGTGAAAAAATAAAGGAAGAAAATCCCTCTTCTATTTCATAAGTTTATATCTATGCAATTTTTGCTAATTAATTGTATTTGTATTATTTGAGTAATACTTAGGTTTTCAAATTAATCGGAAACAATCAGTTAAAGGGGTATTTTTTTATGTGAAAGTTAATAATGATTTTGTATTTTTATGCCCTTAAAAAATCGACTTTGTTATTTCAATACTATAAAAGAGGACAAGAAAAATGAAACTAAAAACAAATCAATTTAATAAAGGAATAGCAATATTTTCATTAATATTCTCTTTAAGTATATTTTATACTAGGGCAGCATATCTTGAAAATATTCCTACGATTATTAAAAATCCCGATGGCACTGAAATAAAATGCTTTGCATCAGGCGATGAATTTTTTAATTACTTACACGATGCAGAAGGTTACACCATAATTAAACATAGCGATGGTTTTTATTACTACGCTACATTGAATAATGGCAAGGTTGTTCCATCTATCTACAAAGTTAATTCTGTTAACCCCGCACATGTTGGTTTAAAAATTCATGTTAAGATTAGCCCTGAAGATTATCAGAAAAAAGTGGATGCCTTTTGGAAAGGAATAGATGATCCAAAAGGAAAAGCACCACATGAAGGGACAATTAACAATCTTGTTGTCTATATTCGATTTAGCGATGAGGAAGAGTTTACCAAATCCCGAGAACAATATGATCAACTTTTTAATCCTGAAGAAGGAGTTTCAATGAAAAATTATTTTAATGAGGTATCCTACGGGCTTCTTAACATTCAGAGCCATCATTACCCGGAAGTTGATGATCCCTCATTAAATCTTAGCTATCAAGACTCACAACCAAGAGCATATTACCAACCTTATAATGCAACCACTAATACAATTGGTTACCAAGATGATGAGCAAAGCAGAATAAGAGAGCATACCCTTTTGAAAAACGCCATCAATGCAATCGCCGATCAGGTTCCAACCGATTTGGTAATTGATGGTGATAACGATGGACGGATAGATAACGTATGCTTTATAATTCGTGGAAACTCCGATGGGTGGTCTGATTTACTTTGGGCACATCGCTGGGTATTATATACATACGTTGTAAATATAAATGGTAAAAGAGTTTATGACTATACATTCCAACCTGAAAACCAAACCGGAGTTTACACTATAAGTCATGAAATGTTTCATACTTTAGGTGCACCTGACCTTTACCGTTATACTGGTAGTGGTTTTGACCCAGTTGGTCCATGGGATCTTATGTCTAGTGGTTTTGTGCATATGGGTGCTCATATGAAGTTAAAGTATGCGAAAGGTAAATGGATAAACCAAATACCCACAATTTCAGAACCTGGAGTTTATACTCTCAACCCATTAACATCCAGCGAAAACAATGCCTTCCGTATAAATTCACCTAATAGTACAACTCAATACTTCATTGTGGAATACCGTAAGAAAGAAGGGCTGTATGAAAATAATCTCCCAGCCAGTGGGCTACTGGTCTATAGAATCAACCAAAGTGCAGGAAATGGAAATGCCAGTGGACCTCCAGATGAGGTATATATTTACCGACCAAATGGAACCACTACAATCAATGGAAATATTAATCAGGCAGTATTCTCCCAAAATTCTGGTCGCACTTCAATTAATGACCACACCAACCCATCTTCGTTTTTGGCAAATGGAAGTCCCGGAGGTTTAAATATTTCAAATATCACTGAAATTGGTGAAACAATTTCATTTACTATACCAGAAAGTTTTGGGTATATGCTTACGCTAAAGGCTGATCCATGGATTGCTGGAGGTTGTGAAGATTTAACTAATAACCCTCCCTATATTGAAGGTACAGAAGTTACCATTAAGGCTAATCCTGTTAGTGGTTATAGTTTTATTAATTGGACTATTGATGGCGAAGTAATTGGTACAGATAATCCAATGGTTTATACTATGCCAGATCACAATGTAGAAATAACAGGTCATTTTCAATGGGGAACAAATGTATCAACTAGCGTTAATTCAATGATACATGTTTACCCAAATCCTTTTACTAGTTCATTTACAATAAATAACGTGGAAGGAATTGAAAAGATAAGCATTTCAAATCTAATTGGAGTTGAGTTAAATAGCATTTCTCCAAGTTCAAATAGCGCTCAACTTAATATCAAAACTGAGAACCTTACACCAGGGATTTACATTATTTCAATAAGATTTAACTCGGGCGAGAAATTAGTAAAAAGGATAGTTAAGCAATAAATGCTTGTTTATATGATTAAAAAACCGCTCAACAATTATGAGCGGTTTTTTAATTTTCCCAAAAATCTATTCATCGTTTTTTGCCTTTAACTCTTCCAATTCTTGCTTAACTGCCTGAAAACTTTCTCTATAGTATTCCAACTCTTCTAAACTCTCACGCATACGTTCTTCTTTTTCGTTAATCTCTTGTGCTTGCTCCTGAAATTGTTGAATAAGGTTTATATTACGTTCATTCATTCTAACATTATTGAGATTTGTAGCTATGCTGTAAGCTATCTTTTTAATAAATTCAATCTCAACCGTTTTAAACTCGTCAAAACTAGCTAACTCAATTACTCCATAAACAGCTTCATCAGTACTAAGGGGAACAAAAAGCAGCGATTTTGGTAGGCTTTCGCCTAAACCAGAATTAATTTTAAAATAATCACCTGGAATATCTTTTAAATGTTGTATTTGATTGTCGGAAAATGTTGAGCCAACTAAACCACTACCAGGTTCAATTTTTTTATTTCTTTTCTTCATATCCTTTCCACAGCCGTAATCAGCAACCATTTCTAAATGCGATTCTACAGTATCATCATCATTCAGCACATACAAGGCCCCCATTTTTACATTTAAATACTTCACAAGAGTAGTAATAACCTTACGACCAAGCACCTTTGAATCGTTCTTATTTGCTGAAAGAACATCGTTAATTTTGGCCAAGCCATTATTTATCCAACTCTGCAACTTTTCCTTTTCCTGATGAGCAATTAGTAATCCTTGCTGTTCCTTCAATTCTTTAGTTCGTTTTTCAATATTTTCTTCAAGGCTTTGCTTCTCAAGTATTAGCTGATGGCTTAAATCTTCATTTTCGTTAATTGCCTTTGCCGATTTGCTGGTTATGGTAAAAGATTGAAGTAAAACGAAGAATGCCAATCCATACGGTGCTAGATAAGGTGTTTGCGCAACTCCCATACTACTTAAAACATCATTTATTGTTGTTACGTAAAGAATAAACATTCCTAAAAATGTGAATAATGCTCCTGTACGCTTTCGGATTGTTGAAACTAGCAATACTCCAAAAGTCAAATATACTCCACCAGTCAATAGATAAAGTTCATAAACCATATTGAACTTCCCGTAAAATAATGTAGGTGTAGTAAAAATTACTATTGTTATAACTAATCCAACAATAACAATGGCGTTTTTAATCCATACTTTGAAATCGACCTTAAATAAGTGGAAAATAAATAGAGCAAAGAGTGGAATGGTTCCATACCCTGAAAAATTATCTAACTTAGAAAGTAACTCCCAATTAATATTTGGAATTAAATAACCAATAATTCTATCACCTGTTGAAATATTTCTTAGAATCATTACCAATGTGAGAATTCCAAAGTAAAGATTTGAAACATCCTTTCTTCGAAAGAAATACATTATTAAATGGTTAATGCTAATGACCAGTACAATTCCAATAACTATTAAATTAAGCATGTCTAAATTTCGACTAGTTTTCTTTAACGCATCGAAGGTGCTAAAGTAAATAGCCCAGGGAATCCCCGATCTTCTGTGCGAATAGTTCGACACTTGTATGACAACTTCAATGCTTTCAGTTGATTCACCTCTTGGATCAAGAGTGAACAGGATATCCTGTGATTTAAATGTAGGTTTATGCTCTTCCTTTGATGTGCCTACTCTTCCCACCTGTGAAATCAATTCGCCATTAATCCATATCCTATAGCTTGTAAATATCGATTGTATTTTAAAACCATAATGAATAATTGTATTATCAGGTTTCTTATTAATTATGAACCTATATGTTGCATAACCCTCTTTTGAAAGTTTCACATCATCAAACATGTACGATGTCCATGATTTGGGAATACTAACAATTTTGGGGTTGAGTTTTTTCGAAATATCTAAGAAATCATCTGGTTCCAACAACTCTTTCCAGTAAAACTCAACGTCTCCTTCAAGTTTTATAATATCAGATGTTTGAATATTGATTCCCTTTAAATCAAGAATACCTTTTTCTATCAATATTTTTCCATCTGAAGCGGTAACCAAGTAATTCGTAAAGCTTATAAGGAAAAGTAAAATGATTATCCTTTTATTCATACCATAATAAATTTTGTAAGCATATAAAACTAATCCATTTATTCGAAAATTTGAAATGATAATTAAAAGTTTATACAGCATAAATTAATAATTATCATGAGCATAATCTTTAATTCTCTAATAATAAAGTCAAAATGCAAATTGAAATCTATTCATTGAGCATAAAAATTTTCGGATTTCTAACTTTTTAGTATTTACTTTGGCATTAAACTAATATTAAACATAGTATGAAAATAATAGTACTTGGGGCAGGTATGGTTGGAAAAGCAATTGCCTTCGATCTATCAAAAAACTTCGATGTAACTTCTGCCGATATTAACAAAGATGCACTTGATGAAGTAGCTCAATATGGGGTTAAAACCATTAATGCTGATTTAAGCGATTGCAATACAGTTAAAGCATTGGTAAAAGAATTCGATATAATTGTCTCCTGTGTACCAGGTTTTATGGGTTACAAAACTGTTCAAGCAATAATTGAGGCAAAGAAACCTGTTGTAGATATATCCTTTATGCCTGAGGATTTTATGACTCTAAACAATTTGGCATTAAAATCTGAAGTTCCAGTAATTGCAGACTGTGGCGTGGCACCAGGAATGCCCAACCTTATTTTAGGGTATTACAATCAACTAATGGAAGTTACTGATTTCTTTTATATGGTTGGAGGATTGCCAATAGCTCGTAATTATCCATTTCAATATAAAGCTCCTTTCTCTCCAGTTGATGTTCTTGAAGAATACACCCGACCTGCACGATTTAAGGAGAATGGAAAAATCGTTGTAAAACAAGCCATGAGCGATACCGAACTCTACCGCTTCGAACAGGTTGGTGACCTCGAAGGGTTTAATACTGATGGATTGCGATCACTCCTAGAAACAATGGAGCATATCCCGAATATGAAGGAAAAAACATTGCGTTACCCTGGTCATATTTCATTGATAAAGGCTTTGAAAGCATCAGGATTCTTCTCAAATGAGCCAATTGCCATAAATGGCAAGGATATTTCTCCCATGGAAATGACTTCAAAGATTCTTTTTAATCAATGGAAGTTGGAAGCCAACGAACCTGAACTAACTGTTATGCGGATTATTATTAAGGGATTATTAAATGGCGAAGAAAAAGTTGTAACATACGATTTGCATGATGAGTACGATCCTATAACAAAGCAATGGTCCATGGCACGCACTACGGGATATACGGCAACAGCAGCAGTCAATCTGATGGCTAAGGGATTATTTAAAAAACATGGTGTTTTCCCTTTGGAATTAGTGGGCGATAAACCCGAATGCTTTACCTTTGTTATGGAATATCTCAAAGAAAGAGGTGTAGTATATAGATTGATTGATTGCCCTTCGACAAGCTCAGGGTGACAATTGATTGATTGACCTGCCTACTCTACCTGTCGGTAGACAAGCGCAGGCAGGTTAATTGATTTAATTAGCAAATTCAGTAACTCAGTAACCCAATAACCCAAATGCTAAAAAAAACAAAAATAGTTGCAACCATTTCCGATAAAAGATGTGATGTGGAGTTTATTCGTGAACTTTTTGAAGCCGGAATGAACGTGGTTAGGCTAAACACAGCTCACTTAGACTTTGATCAAGCAAAAAAAGTTATAAGCAGTGTACGCCAAGTTTCTGATCGAATAGCCATCCTGTTAGATACTAAAGGACCCGAAATTCGTACATCAGCATATGGTGATGAGATAATTGTTGAAACAGGGGACATAGTTAATGTATATGGTAACCCAACAGGGCTCTCAGGAAAAGGAAATCTTTTTGTATCATATAGTAAAATATCAAAAGAGGTATCCAAGGGAAATTACCTACTTATCGATGATGGAGAAATTGAATTGCGTGTATTATCAAATGAGGGTACACACTTGATTTGTCAAGCAACAAATCCCGGAACAATTAAGTTTCGAAAAAGTGTTAATATTCCAAATGTATGCATCAATTTACCTTCGCTAACCGAAAAGGATATTAAGTTTATTGAGTTTGCCATTGATAATGATCTGGATTTCATAGCCCATTCGTTCGTTCGCACTAAACAGGATGTTATGGATATAAAAGAAATACTGAAAAAACACAATAGTCCAATAAAAATTATTGCCAAGATAGAAAATCAACAAGGAGTAGATAATATCGATGAAATTCTGGATAATACTTATGGAATAATGGTTGCAAGAGGTGATTTGGGCATTGAAATCCCTGAAGAGAAAATACCTACCATACAGCGATATCTTATCGAAAAATGCATTGAAAGCAAAAAGCCTGTTATAATTGCCACACAGATGCTTCATACTATGATTGAACATCCACGTCCAACCCGTGCTGAGATAAGCGATGTGGCAAGTGCCATATACCAACATGCCGATGCTGTTATGCTGAGTGGTGAAACTGCTTATGGACTTTACCCAGTAGATGCTGTAAAAACCATGACTCGTGTAGCAAATGAGGTTGAAAGCAAATTGGAACCTAATATGGATATTAACCTAACCCGTATCCATAATCAGATCACTGCAACCCTTTCTCGAAGTGCCGTAAAAGCATGCTCTTCCCTACCAATCAAGGCAATTGTGGTAGATACCATGTCGGGTCGCACAGGTCGATATCTATCGGCCTTTAGGGGCAATGTACCCATTTATGCCATGTGCTACAATCAAACAGTAATGCGCCAACTAGCATTATCCTATGGCCTAATGGCCAACTACATGGACCCACATGATTCACGCGACAGCTTCCTCAGCGATGCTATTTCACAATTAGTAGATCAAGAAAAAATATCACCGGAGGATACTGTTCTAGTAATTGGTGGAAGTTTTGGTCCAACAAATGGTGCTTCATTTATGGAGATTAGTCAGGCAAAAAATCTGATGATCAAACATAATTAAGACTATTCTTTGTAGTTTATAGTGATATCGTTAAGGCTTTTTTTAATGATTTTTTCGATTATTAATAGAAATATATTGATGATTTAGAAATTGTTGCGAAGTATATCTAAATGTTTAAAGGATTAACACTGCAATTATTCGGATTGATATTATCCTTAATGTCTTTAGCACAACGAATGCCAGAAATGTATTACCGTGCCCAGGCATTAATGGATCAGGGTCAATCCTTTCAGGCAATCATTTGGCTTGACTCTGCCTTAGTAAAAAGTTCAAACAACCCAAACCTTTGGATAAAAAGAGGTGAAGCCCACTTTCAGTGCAGTGAATTTAAAAAAGCCATTGAAGATTTTAAAAATGCTGAAAAAATTAGAGCTGGCATTGCTTCGATATGGTTAGCAAGGTCATACGCTATGATGAATGATACTTTAAATGCTTTTGCTGAATTAAATCGCCATTTAACTTCACCAGTGAAAGAATTCGAAGCCACAATACTACTGGATACATCATTTAATAAGCTAAAGCAAACCACTGAGTGGAAAAAAATATGGTTAAACGATTGGTACACTCCTTACGAGCGTTTGATTGCAGATGTTGCATATCAGTTCTCACGTAATCGTTGGAACGATGCCATCGATCTTCTGAATCAAAGGATTGAGGGGCGAACAGCACGCCACCAACTTTATGCCATGCGAGGTGAAGCTTATTATAATATAAACAGCTATAGAGCGGCTGAAGCCGACTTTCTCCAAGCCCTCAAAAAAAGTCGTAGAAATCATAGCTATATGGCCTGGTATGCCAAAACCCTGATAGCACAAGGTAAGAGTAAGAAAGCATTAAGTCAACTGAATCGTGCCATCGATCAGTCTGGAGGTGATCCTAAATACTTTGAAATAAGGGCACAGGCTTTTGCAGGAATTTACGACTACACAAACGCAATTTCAGATATTCAACACTACCTCTCCTACTATCCTAATAGGATAAAAGCTATTGAACTTTTTGCAGTATTTGCCATGGAATCGGGTCGCAATATTGATGCATTATTTCAACTTGGAAAGCTGATCAAAGCCAATCCCAACGAGCCATTTTACTACTTTCTCCGAGGGAAAATTTATATGAAGTCTCAGAATTGGACTGTAGCTGAGATTGATTTTTCAAAGGCCATATCCCTTGAAATCGACATAGTTGATGCATACATGCATAGAGGACAATGCTATATTAACTTAGGCAATAAAGATGATGCTTGCAGGGATTGGAGAAAAGCTCAAAAACTTGGCAAATTCGAAGCCCAAGAGTTAATATACAAGCATTGTAGATAATTTTTTCAAGTTACTACATTCCCTTATATTTCTACACACAAATAGGTGGTTTTCACAAAATTACTGAGTCGACCTATGAAGCATATCCGCTGATTGTAAAACCTTAGCCTTCAAATTTGGTGATAGTTTGGGATTAACAGCAAGCCATTTATCCACTATTTCTCGTGCCTCTGGAGATGAGTGACCACCAAGTATGGCATCGAGCCAACTTTTTGGGAAAAAGATATCACCGGTACTTTGCACTTCGGGAAGAAGATTGAGCATTGGCTCAATAAACTGCAGACTAAAATCACTTCTAAGTGGATGATGTAGTAATCTTATTCCCTCAGCAGTCCATGGTTCTGGCTTTCGATTTTCGGCAACTTTTAGGCTTTCAACAAAAACCATTCGTTCGCTGGGTTTATTGGAAGCTGCAGGCAATATATACTTGAATCTACTAAGCCTTTCAGGATTACTAATTCGCTCTGCTTCACCATTTGAAATAGTATCAAACAATTCAGGTTTGCGAATCATCAGTTCTAATGCAAGTTTAGTTCTATCCGATTCGTTTAAAGAAATACCTAGAATCTCTTCATCAACCCATGCTGTGTAAAGCCTGCTAAGCGATTCAGATGAAATGAAAATACTTATAAGTGTGGACAATACTGTTCTTTTTTGATCTTTCGATAATTCACTTCTCAGCAATCCCCAAAATACTTCTTCAACCTCAATGGCTCGATCCTCTCTCCTATTACCATCTGTAAAATTCCACCATAATGTAAAAAAAGTATCAAGCAGATAATTCCTAATTTGCGGTTCTGACTCCTTTTTAATAGATTTTAAAATAAGGTCGAAATAGATATCCCTATCTACAAGATTTTCTAGAAACATCTCAAACAGCGATACATGAATCGATGCTCTTGCCAAAGGATTCTCGATGCTCGTTAAGTTTTTTAATATCCAACTCAAGCTTACGCTATCTGGCACAAAGCAGCCGTAGCCCATGCCATTGGAATTCAGAATAATACCATTCGAAATATCCTTAATACCATCAATTTTTACTATTGTTGGAAGCTTTTCTATTTGAATTTCTATCAATACATCAGAATTGTCATCATTTGTTGAAGTGGTTAATACCATTGGCGGTACAACACTAATTGCATTTAGAAAAAGTTCATAGAATTCTGATTCAGTTTTATAATTCGTTTGTAAATTACTACTAATAATTGGACGCCCCGTTTTGAGAGTCCACGCATTTGACCAATGTTTTAGGTCAATATTAGTATAGCTGTTGAGTATAGTCACCAAATCATCCCATGTGGCATTATCCATGTAAAACATTGATAGGTATTCCCTTACACCATCCCTAAACACCGTTTCGCCCATTTGGAGAACCATTTGTTTCATCATAATAGGCGATTTATGGTAGATTATATCACCGTAAAGTGTACCTGCAAAGAGCATATTTTCAAGCGGTTGAACTATTGGGTTTGCTCCTTTGGTCCTATCAACCGAGTATGAACGGGGATAATGCGATAGCAAAAAAGCTAACTCGTGATTCACCTCAGGGAATTGTGGGTTTACAATCAAGTCTGCCATGTAACCTGCGAATACCTCTTTTAGCCAAACATCATTGAACCACTGCATGGTAACCAAATTTCCAAACCATTGATGAGCAACCTCATGGGCTATTAGATTGGCCTGTCGTAGCTGTTCATTTATTGTTGGGTTTACATCGAGAAGCAACCTCGAATCGCGGTAGAATATTGCTCCGGGATGCTCCATGCCACTATACTGAAATCCAGGGATAAGCACAAAATCAAGTTTCTCAAATGGGTAAGGAATCTGGGTGTACTCCTCAAGCCATTCAAGCGATTGAAAGTGCATGTCGAATATCTTTTCGATATTCCGATTTATCTTCTCCCTATCGGTTTCGCGGTGGAACAAGGAGTACGATTTTCCGTTTCTAGTTTTTTCTATCTCCTCAAACTGCCCAACAGCAAAGGCGAATAGGTAAGTGCTAATGGGTTGTGTTTGCTTAAAGATAAACCGAACAAAATCATCAGCAATGCTTTGCGTTGATAGTCGGGAGCTGTTGGAAACGGCTGTCCATTCCTCTGGTATATCCAAAGATAGGTTAAAAACTGCCTTCATGTCTGGCTGATCAAAGCATGGAAAAACCGTTGATGCCCTGTCTGGTACTAAAAGCGTGTACAAAAATTCCTCGCTACGATTTAGGGAACCATTACCTGCGATAAATTCAAGGGTTAAGCAATTATCGCCTAATTCATTTTCAATCTTTGGAATTATGATATGACCGTTAATAAACCTAAAATAAACATCTTTTCCTTCCTTTAAAATATTGATTATACTTTTGGGATAAGCTCTAAAATCAAGTATTACATCCGATTTTTTTGCAAGGGTAAATTCTATATCAACCTTACCCCGAATGGAATCAAATTGGTTTTCAGGAATTTGAAAGTGTAAATGGTAAGTAACATTTGAAATTATCGATTTACGTTTTTGTGCCAATTCTTGTGATACACCCTCTTCAGGCATTCTCCTACTACACGAAATTGCCACGAAAGATATTAATATAACAATGTATAGGTTTTTCATGATACCATTTTTTTAAAAACTAAATGTAAATTGTATATGAATAAGTCTCACCTTTCTCTTTATCTTTATCTTTTGTACCCTTTGGAAATAAACTATCGTTTGATTTTTCATGGGTTGAAGTGTATGAAATATTTAGGGTTCTTTTTATCAGCTTTAACCTGAATGGAATTTTTAATCTATTGCGTGTAGTTACTCTGAGCCCCCTATTTTTAACCTCCTGATATTTTAACAGTTTTACCAGCCGAATGGCCTCCTCGTCACACCCATATCCTATTCCTTTAATGATTTGTGGATTCGAAACCTCGCCAAACTGGTTTACAGAAAAACTAATCAAAACATCGCCCTGAATGCCCGTTTTAAGAGCCTCTTTGGGGTATTTAAGGTTTTCCTTGAGAAATTCTTTTAAATACTCCTTACCCCCCTCTAGATGAGGTTTTCTGATGAAACTCTTTTTGTTATGATTCTTTTTTATTGTCACAACGTAAACTGCAAGGATGTAATAAGAATAATATAGTTCTTAAATTTTTAAGTAAAATTAAGGAAATATAAGGATTTCACAAATGTTAGATGACCGTTTATAACATCACTCTTTTTATACTTTTTACTATATTTGCAACCACTTACTAAATATTGTTTACAAAAAAATACATATAATCTATAACCATTTATGTTCGAGAATTTAACTGAAAGACTGGAAAGATCATTCAAGCTGATTAAGGGTGAAGGGAAGATCAGCGAGATAAACGTTGCCGAAACTATTAAAGATGTTCGCAAAGCATTACTTGACGCAGATGTTAACTACAAAATAGCCAAGCAGTTTACCGATGATGTAAAACAGAAAGCGCTTGGCATGGATGTTCTTAACTCCCTAAAACCAGGGCAACTTATTGTTAAGGTTGTCCACGATGAGTTGGCTGTATTAATGGGAGGAAAAGCTGAGGATATTAATTTAACAGGAAATCCTTCGGTTATTCTTATTGCTGGACTTCAGGGTTCGGGTAAAACTACGTTCTCTGGAAAACTGGCAAATCACCTAAAAACAAAAAAGGGCAAAAGTCCTTTACTTGTTGCAGGCGACGTCTATCGTCCTGCTGCCATTGAGCAGCTTAAAGTTCTTGGCGAGCAGATAAATGTACCTGTATATACCGTTGAGGGAAGTAAAGAACCTGTTTCTATTGCCCGTGATGCCATAAAGCATGCCAAACAGAATAAGCAAGATGTTGTAATTATTGACACGGCTGGTCGATTGGCCATTGATGAGGAGATGATGAAGGAGGTGGCAGCGATTAAGAAAACTGTTGAGCCACAGGAGATCCTGTTTGTTGTGGATTCAATGACAGGACAAGACGCTGTTAACACAGCCAAGGAATTTAACGACAGACTCAATTTCAATGGCGTTGTGCTAACCAAACTCGATGGTGATACAAGAGGTGGTGCTGCCCTTTCCATTCGTGCAGTGGTTGATAAACCAATAAAGTATGTGAGCACTGGTGAGAAGATGGATGCTCTTGATATCTTTCATCCTGACCGAATGGCTGACCGAATTCTGGGTATGGGTGATGTGGTTTCGCTTGTGGAGCGTGCGCAGGAACAGTACGATGTGGAAGAAGCACGTAAATTACAGAAGAAATTAGCCAAAAACCAGTTCAACTTTAATGACTTCCTATCACAAATTGGTCAGGTTAAAAAGATGGGAAATCTTAAAGACCTAGCTGGTATGGTTCCGGGGATGGGAAAAATGATGAAGAATATCGATGTTGATGATGATGCTTTTAAAGGAGTGGAAGCAATTATCTTTTCAATGACACCCGAAGAGCGTGAGAACCCTGCAATACTTAATGGAAGTCGCCGTAAGCGTTTAGCCGATGGAAGCGGAACAACCATTCAGGATGTAAACCGATTGATTAAGCAGTTCGATGATATGCGAAAGATGATGAAGATGGTTTCAAGCGGTGGGGAAAAAAATCTTAGCCGAATGATGGCAAATATGCCTAGAAGGTAAGGGGAAGACGGAAGTCCGAAGTTTGAGAACTGTGTCCCGAAGTTTCGGGATGAGAACTGAGAAATAACAATAAACTCTAAACACGTAACTCGTAACTAGTAACTCGTAACTAATAGCATATCAAATCAACCAATCAACCAATCAACCAATCATCTAAAATGGAACTACTCGACGGTAAAAAAATAGCTGATCAGATTAAAGCTGAAATAGCAAAAGAAGTATTAAAAATTAAATCCAAAGGGGGTAAAATACCCCATCTAGCCGCAATTTTGGTTGGACATGATGGAGCCAGCGAAACTTATGTGGGACATAAGGAAAAAACTTGCGTTCAGGTTGGGTTTAATAGCACTGTTTTACGATTTGAGGATTCCATAAGCGAAGTTGATTTACTAGATGAAATAAAAAAACTCAACGAAAATACTGATATTGATGGATTCATAGTTCAAATGCCATTGCCAAAGCATATTTCTGATCAAAAGGTAATTCAAGCTATTGATCCCCGAAAGGATGTGGATGGATTTCATCCTGTTAATGTTGGTCGTATGGTCATCGGATTACCTGCGTATATATCTGCAACGCCCGATGGTATTTTAGAGCTGTTAAGAAGATATGAAATTGAAACATCTGGTAAGCATTGTGTAGTTCTGGGACGAAGCAATATTGTTGGCCGACCCATTGCCAATCTTCTATTTCATAAAGGATATCCCGGCGATTGTACTGTAACTATTTGTCATAGCCGTACAAAGAACATCCCAGATATTACCAGAACTGCTGATATCCTTATTGTTGCCCTTGGACAAGCTGAATATGTTACAGCCGATATGGTAAAAGAAGGTGCAGTGGTTATCGATGTTGGTATTACTAGGGTTAAATCTGATCAAACCAAATCAGGCTGGAAACTTCTTGGCGATGTAAAGTTTGATGAGGTTGCCCCTAAATGCAGCTTTATAACACCTGTTCCGGGTGGAGTCGGACCATTAACTATTATTTCGCTTATGACCAATACCTTAAAAGCAGCTAAAAAAGAAATCTACAGTTAACCTTTATTTTTCTAATATGAAAAATCTATTAACCATCTCTCTTCTTTTCGTTTCATTTTTGCTTTACGGAGCAACGATAGACTCGAAGCAAGCATATATAATTGCTGAAAAATTCAATGAGTTAAATAAAGTTGGAAATTCAAAATTAGTTGATACTCCATTTATTATTGAGCATTCCGGAATAAAACTAGCCTATACTTTCATTTTCGAGGATAAAGGATATATTGTAGTTTCAGCTGACGATAGGCTTATTCCAATCGTATCTTACAGTGATGCCGGTATTTACTATATTGATTCACCCTTAGATAATTTGATTAAAGCAGATTTACTTGCTAGATTAAATAATATTGAATATCAGTCAAATGATATCAAAGATAGAATCAAAAATGAGTGGATCGATTTATATTTCAATAAAAAGTCTAGTGCTAAAGTTCAACAATGGCCAGAAGAAGGATCAACATCAACCGGAGGTTGGACTGAAACAAAGTGGCATCAAAATGCACCATACAACCAATTTTGTCCAATTAAAATTAGTTCAGGACAACGATCGGTTGTGGGCTGTCCTGCTACAGCAATGGCACAAATCCTTCATTTTCATAGACAAATCAATGGTACTCAGTTTGATAATACTGATCGTTATTATCATAATTATACGCAGCATTTTTGGATTGATGATGCTTGGGAAACATACGACTTCCTTTCATTTGATAGTTTGAATGTATATCTCGATAGCATAGAATTTAAGTATACCTCAAAAAGCGAATTAAATAACGAAGAAAAAGCAGCACTTTCATTAGCTTCAGCTTTTGCATGTAAAAGCGTTTTTGATCCTGATGGATCTGGTACCTTCAGCGTTAGCCAAGCTTATCAAGCATATCTTAAGTTTGGTTTCAATGATGCTGTTTTGCTCGATTCGGATTATAGCGATGAGCAGATAAGACAAAAAATGATTATTAATATAAAAAATGCGCTACCGGTTCATTTAGCTACAGTTGATCAAAACTGGTACTATGGGCATAACGTAGTGTGTGATGGGTATCGTGATAATGGTTATTTTAGAATTAACTTTGGTTGGGGTGGTACATATGACAACTGGTACAGCCTTCCTGAAGGTTTCCCTTTATCGTTAACAGTTTTTGAGGGTATAGTTGCTGATATTAATGGGGTTACCTATGCAGAGTATCCATTGATATTGCTATGCAATCCTGATGATATTGAAGTAGAACTACTTGGTACTGGAGATTACATCGAAGGAGAAGAAGTTGAGATTACTGTGGGCGAAGCAGAAGGTTATATTTTTACGCATTGGTCTGGTGAAAGTGATGATATTGAATTACTTGTAGATGCCAACTCTCCCACTACATCCTTCATTATGCCTGATAGATCTGTTGAATTAACTGCTAACTTCCAACCCACCTATATAATATCATTTATCGTTAAAGATAATAATCAGAGCATAATCGAGGGGGCAACAATAAGTCTGAATAACATTGAATCTACTATTACAACAAATGAAGAAGGAATTGCAGAGATAAGCCTCCCAAATGATTATTATGAGTATACTGTCACAGCCGATAATTACTATGAATTCTCTGATAGCTTCGTGGTTGATGGATCAAACCAAACAATTACTATCAATTTAACAGCGCTTTACGCAGAAATCTCTAATCTTAATTTTATTAATATCTACCCAAATCCTTTTAGGGATATTTTATCTATTAACAATGCTTATGGAAATTTAAAAATCATAATCTACTCCCCCTTAGGAACTGTAATGAAGCATATAACCTTAACCGAAACCGGGATAACTAATATTCCATTTACAGATCTTAAACCCGGTTACTATGTTATAAGAATAGTTACAAAGGAGGGTATAAATGTTTCAAAGAAATTATTAAAACTATTTTAATCTATCCATAAGATAATCATTATTATAAACTTAAAAAAATTAAAATCTAATAGCAAATACTAAAAATAGAGTTGATTTCATTTAAAAAATATAACGTTAATAATGTTTCTTGACATTAAATGAACCATTTGCATTGGTCAATAAATAAAAAATTGCCAAATTGCGCTGCATTATCGCTTTAATTGAAAATTACTAAACCTAAATTCTAATCATATGTCTGAAACCAAAAAGTTTGTTCCATTTGTTTCTGCAGAAACAAATTTGAAGGAGTTCACGTTAAGAGCGTTGCTCATTGGCTTAGTGATGTCGGTTGTTTTAGGAGCAGCCAATGCTTACTTGGGCCTAAAGGCTGGTATGACCATTGCTGCTGTCTACCCTGCTGCTGTTGTTGGTATGGCAATTCTCAAAATTGTAAAGGGTAGTATACTAGAGGAAAATATTGCGCGTACTGTTGGTGCAATTGGTGAATCTGTAGCCGCTGGAGCCATATTTACTTTACCAGCATTCTTTGTGGCTGGATTATGGGATCCATTTTATACTCCGGGCAATTATTTCACATCAACCATTATCCTAATCGCAGGTGGATTTTTAGGTATAATGTTCGTTGCACTACTTCGAAGGGTTATGGTTGAAAGTACTGAATTACCCTTTCCCGAGAGTGTTGCTGCTGCTGAAATTCACAAGGCTGGGCGAGCAGGAGGTGGTGGATCCAAATTTCTTTTCCAAGCCATGATTGTTGGAGCGGTTGTAAAAATTTTAGCCGAGTTTAAACTATTTGCAACAGCATGGGAAAAGTTCATAGTATGGGGAAAACAGACCATTGCTGGAAGCAATTTTACTGGTCAAGGGGGAATGTTTTTAGGATCGCCTGGTGTAAGCCCTGCATACATAGGTGTTGGTTATATTATTGGCCCTACTTTAGGTGCACTTGCTTTTAGTGGAGGGATAATTGCTTGGGGATTGCTAACCCCGATAATTCTATATTTTATTGGGCCTTCAATGGAATTGGCCGAAACGGCTACATCAGCAGAGTGGTTGGTCGCCGCCAAGGATGTATGGGCTAGAATTGTTCGTCCAATTGCCATTGGTGGTATGCTGGTTGGCGCTGCATATACTCTTTACAAAATGAGGAATAGTTTGATAGAAGGAATTGCACGTTCAATCAGCGATGTAAAAAAAGCTGCAACAGGTGTTCCTGCTGACACCAATAGAATAGAAAAGGACATTAGTTTTACTTTTACCATTATTGGAATTATTGCTGTTGCCATTGTAACCTGGGCAATTACCTTTTTCATTTTTAAAACTGCATTATGGGTCGCAATTGTTGTAGCAATTATGATGACTATCCTGGCATTCTTTTTTGCAGCAGTTTCAGGATATCTTGTTGGGCTGATTGGATCATCAAATAACCCCATCAGCGGATTAACGCTTACCGCGTTATTGCTTACAGCCTTAGTGCTTGTAATTTTGGGAATTGATGGTGGCGATGCAGGTGTTGCCGCTGTACTTGGTGTGGCTGCTATAGTATGCGTTTCAGCAGCTGTTGCTGGCGAAATGCTTCAAGATTTAAAATCGGGACATATACTTGGTGGAACACCATGGAAAATGGAGATTGGGAATATAATTGGTGTTATCGCTTCAGGTGCTGTAATGTTCTTTATACTTACTATTCTTAATGATGGGGACATTGCTCGTGGAAACATTGAAGGATACGTAGGTGGCTTTGGTAGTCAGGAATTGCCTGCACCACAAGCAAGCCTTATGGCTATACTTTCGCGAGGTATTGTTGGTGGCGAAATGGCCTGGCCATTGATTATTGTGGGCATGTTTATGGGTGTTGGCTTTATTCTAATGCAGGTAAAAAGCCCAATGCTTGTGAGTGTTGGTATGTATCTGCCATTAACCACAACTTTTGCCATTTTTACTGGTGGAATTATTAAGGGAATTATGGATATGATATCCAATAAACGCAAGCATAATCAGGCACAGAAACAACGTTCTGAGAACGTGGGAGTGCTTTTAGCATCAGGTCTTATAGCAGGAGAAGCATTAATGGGTCTTGTAGTGGCCATGTTTGCTGTTGGTGGAATATTCTTGTTCGAACTATTCTCTTTCTTCAAAAATCCAGCATTCCTAATTGGGTTTGTAGTAATTATTGTTGTTGCTGTTATTTTAATTCTGGTACCTCTCAGAAATGCTGGAAAACCTGACGATCCCGCTCCTCCTAGTGTAGGACATTAATATTAATTCCAGATAATGAGGGTGTCTCAAAAGCTCACTGTGTGACTCAGTAAAGGACTCTGTGAACCTCTGTGGAATTTTTAATATATTGTGTCACAGTGTATCACAGTGAAAAATTAGAGTTCCACAGAGAAATAAATCTAATTCTATAAGGCTTTTGAGACATCTTCTATTTAAAAACCGTTTGAGTTATGTTAAGTTTTTTTGAGCGTAGGAAGATCCTTAAAAATACAAGTGCACTCGATTTAGTTCCTATTCGAATACAGGCACATAAGGTTGAGGACAATGGCACAATCACTATTCTTGTCCCCAAATTTAAGAATGAGCGGTTTGCCAGTCTCTTTATACCTGCCCGAAGATCAAAATACATCTCAATCCACCTCGATGAGCTGGGTTCTGCAGTTTGGCTAGCTATTGATGGCAAAAAAGATGTTTCAACGATTTGCAAAGAGCTATCCGCAATAATTGGCGAGAAGATTCATCCCGCCGAAGAACGAGTTGTTAAATTCCTCTCGGGGCTTTACCATAATAAACATATCACCTTTAAGCAGCTAGATAGATAACAGTGTCGAAAATGGAACATATAAAAACCCGAAGAATTATATAATCTTCGGGTTTATTCATTCTATAAGATCAAATTAATGGAAAAAGGGATTCGTGGGTTGATTTCTATATAAGTTGAAAGGAATAGTACTCGTAACAGAATTATTGTTATAAAAGAGAAATGATGCCCCTATGCTAGTTTTTTCTGTTATTTTATAATCCAATCCAAATGATACCTGTTGATAATCGCTAGTTCCAATACCTGATTGGAAGGGAGACATATATATTTGATTTTTCCCAAATGCTCCCATGCCATAAATACTCAACTTACTATTAACCAAATACCTCCCATAGGCAAAGGCTTCTGTTGGATTACCCATAACACCCTGTTCGTTTGCTTGATCAATCGGGTAACTATTCATGGGTAAATTACTGAAGTTAGCATATGAAAACTTTCCCCCTGCTACAATTTGTAGTCGTTCTGTAGGTGAAAAAGAGACCATGGGACTTACAAAAGAAGATGAAAAGGAGTTACCTCCTTCAAACGTAGAAAATCCTGATCCTACCTCAAGCGAATACTTGGTTTCGCCGGGTGTAAACCTTTTCCATGGCTCAAAAGAATTTGTATCCAATGTATTTTGATTGAAATAATTTGGATTGAATAGCCTATGTAAATCCCTAATTAATTGAGCATTGACATTTAAATAAAATACTGAAAGGAGCGTTAGAATAAAAAAACCTTTTAAGTATTTCATGGCTTAAACTTTTAAACATTCAATGTATTAAACAACAAAACAAGTGTAAAGTTATACTATAACAACAATCTTTTCAATAAAAAAAAGTTAAAATTCAAATAATATTTATAATAGCATACTGTTATATCATAACTATATTATTGAATATCAAATTCTTGAAAGGATATATAGATGCTTTTGTTTTTAATTTTTATTTTTGATTGTTTTCGTTCAGGAACATCAAACAGTTTATCTTTGTTAATACTAATAGACAAAATATATGAGCAAAATTCCTTTGATAAAGAAGGCTTCAGGTGAAACAGAACCCTTTTCAAAAAAAAAGTTAGAAGGTTCTTTAAAACGGTCTGGTGCTAACGAAGATCTAATTTCATCGATAATTGCTGAAATTATATCATGGCTTAAAGATGGCACATCTACTAAAAAGATCTATACTAAAGCATTTACCCTTCTCAAGAAAAAGAGAAGTTCTATGGCTGCCCGATATAGTCTCAAAAAGGCTATAATGGACCTTGGTCCTACCGGATATCCCTTTGAGCATTTTGTGGGTCAACTTATTAAACAGCAAGGATTCGATGTAGAAATTGGACAGATAATCCAGGGACAATGCATTGATCATGAGGTTGATGTAATTGCAACCTCGGGTAATAAGCAATATCTTGTTGAGTGTAAATTCTATAATAGTCAGGGTAAAAATGCAAATGTCAAAGTTCCACTTTATATCCATTCAAGGGTTAACGATATCGTAAAAAAACGACAATCAATCCCAGAATTTAATAATTTGTCATTTCATGGTATGATAGTTACCAACACTCGCTTTACATCCGATGCCATTGATTACGGAAAGTGTGCAGGTTTGCACTTGGTTAGCTGGGATTATCCAAAAGATCATAGTTTAAAGGATATGATAGAAAAAAACGGAATTTTTCCCATAACAGCCTTAACTTCTCTTAAAAATCTTAATAAAAACAAACTGCTGGAAAAAGGAATTGTACTATGCAGACAGCTGTGCAATCAACCAGAATTACTTGAAGGAATAGGTCTTTCAAAAAAAGATATTAGTAAAGTACTGAACGAAGCTAAAGAATTAATAAACTATAAAGATTAGCTAAAAAATTAATTCAGAATGATTTACAAAAAATGATGAAATCCTTTACCCATTTAATTACTAAAGTATCCTCAAAGTATCGTACTGAGTTCAGTCAAACCCTTGCCAGTCAAGGTTTCAGTAACATTACACCCGACTATTTCATAGTATTAGAATGGCTTTGGGAAGAAGATAATATTAGTATTGGACAACTTGCCAAAAGAACAGAAAAAGATAACGCAAGTTTATCCAGAATACTTGATGGTATGGAGCGTAACGATTTGGTTATAAGGGTTCCCTCAGAAACTGATAAACGTACCTACTTTATTGTTCTAACACAGTACTCTAAGGGCTTAAAAGATAAACTCAGCCAAATTGAGGCAAATATTCTAGAAAAATCGACTCAAGGACTCAATCCAATTGAGGTGAAAGAGTTAATTCGAATGCTCAACCATAGTTTCGAGAAGTTGGATTGATATTATGGGTTTATACTAAAATAGAAAAGGACACTTTAAAAAAAGCATCCTTTTCTATTCCAATAAATCTAATAGTTCTAGGTATTCATTGCACCGCAAACATTAATAACCTGACCGCTAACGTAGCTCGATAACTCAGAGGCAAGAAAAATTGTAGCATTCGCTACATCTTCAGGTGTACCACCACGTTTTAAAGGTATTTTCGAAACCCAATCGTTGCGAACTTCTTCGGGTAACTGGTGTGTCATTTCGGTAATAATAAAGCCGGGAGCTATAGCATTACAGCGAATGTTTCTTGATCCCAATTCCTTTGCAACGGATTTGGTAAAACCAATAATCCCAGCTTTAGAGGCTGAATAGTTTGATTGTCCTGCATTCCCCGATACTCCTACAACAGAACTCATATTGATGATGGAACCCGATTTCTGCTTTAGCATGTATTTCTGAACTGCCTTGGTAAGGTTGAAAACCGATTTAAGGTTAACATTGATAACCAAATCCCATTGCTCTTCGGTCATTCTCATAAGCAGTGTATCGCGTGTTATTCCAGCATTGTTAACAAGAACATCGATTGTTCCAAAATCCTTAGCAATCTCATCGGCAAGAGCCTGTGAAGCCTCAAATTTGCTGGCATCGGAAACATAGCCTTTAGCCTTAACTCCAAGTGCTTTCAGTTCATTCTCAAGGCTTCTAAAGTTTTCATCAGCGCTCATATCGGTAAAGGCAACATTGGCGCCTTCCTTGGCAAATGCTATGGCAATGGCACGACCGATTCCACGAGCTGCACCAGTAATTAATCCAGTTTTTCCTTCGAGTAGTTTCATGGTTGATTCTGTTAATTTGATTAATACTTCCCCGCAAAAGTAGAAAAACAATTTATAATTTAGCTTTTTTATTTCATACAACGATAATGCAGTTAAACTACAACATAGATTTGCTTGAGCAACTCTCACATTCTCTTGAAGGAGAATTATTTTGGGACAAATCGACACGTTTACAATATTCTACTGATGCTTCGACCTACCGTGAGATTCCTGATGCTGTTGCCTTGCCAAAAGGCAAATCGGATTTGGTTAAACTGATCGAATTTGCAATCAAAAATTCAATTCCCTTAATACCACGAGCAGCTGGAACTTCTCTAGCTGGACAAGTTGTGGGAAAGGGTATTGTTGTTGATATATCAAAATACTGGAATAGGATATTGGAAGTAAACACTGAAGAAAAATGGGTAAGAGTTGAACCTGGCGTTATTCTTGATGAACTAAACCTCTTTCTTAAACAATACGGACTTTTTTTCGGTCCCGAAACATCAACTTCAAACCGCTGCATGATTGCAGGCATGGTGAGCAACAATTCCTGTGGTTCTCATTCATTAATTTACGGTAGTACCCGCGATCATACCATCGCTGTTAAAATGATTCTGGATGATGGCAACGAATACGAATTTGGTCCTCTTTCGGAAGATGATTTTAGGTTAAAGCAAAAACTGAATAATCGCGAGGGTAAAATATACATTAAATTATTTGAAATTCTTTCAAATATTGATAATCAACAAGAGATAATAGATCAGTTTCCTGACCCAAATATCAAAAGAAGAAATACTGGTTATGCATTGGACTTACTTCTTGATAACAAGTTATTTGGTAATAGCAATAACCATTTCAATATTTGTAATCTAGTTGCAGGATCTGAGGGTACTTTAGGTTTTATTACCGAGGTAAAACTAAACCTTGTTCCCCTCCCACCCTCCGAAAAAACTTTGGTTTGTGTTCATCTTAAAAAAAGGGAAGATGCTTTCCGGGCAAATCTTATTGCATTAAAGTATAAACCGGGTGCTGTTGAATTAATGGATAACCATATACTTGAATGTACAAAGGGTAATATTGAACAGCAAAAGAACAGGTTTTTTATTCAGGGCGACCCTGGAGCCATTCTTATCGTTGAATTTGCCAAACAATCGCAGGAAGAAATAAACGCGCTTGCACAAGAAATGGTAAGTGATATGCGAACACAAGGCTATGGCTATCATTTCCCTGTAATTCGCAATAATGACATTAATAAGGTTTGGGCTTTAAGAAAGTCAGGTTTGGGAGTTCTTTCAAATATCGAGGGAGATGCCAAACCTGTATCACTAGTTGAAGATACGGCGGTACCCGTTGAAAAACTACCTGACTACATGGATGAATTTTCCAGAATTATCAGTAGTCATAATCTCGATTGTGTTTATCATGCCCACATTGGCAGCGGAGAGTTGCATTTACGCCCTGTGCTAAACTTAAAGGATGCCAAAGATGTTGAACTATTTAGAATTATTGCCTATGAGGTAGCCCATTTAGTTAAGAAATATCGTGGTTCGTTAAGTGGCGAGCATGGCGATGGTCGACTTCGCAGTGAACTTATTCCGATAATGGTGGGTGAAAAGGTTTATCAACTTATGAGAGAGGTCAAAGCCATTTGGGACCCAAACGGAATTTTTAATCCAGGGAAAATTGTTGACTCCCCAAGATTGAATACTTCGTTAAGATATGAGGTTGGTAAGCAACCAAGAATTTTAAAAACCATTTTTAATTTTAATAAGGATGGAGGAATCCTTAGAGCAATTGAAAAATGCAATGGTTCAGGCGATTGCCGCAAGACTGAATTAGCGGGAGGAACAATGTGCCCTAGCTATATGGCAACTCGAAATGAATGGAGCACAACCCGCGCTAGGGCAAATATCTTAAGAGAATTTCTGTCCAATAGTGAAAAATCTAATCCATTTAATCATAAGGAGATATATGATATTCTTGACCTATGCCTTTCGTGCAAAGGATGTAAAAACGAATGTCCTTCGAGCGTGGATATGGCAATGCTTAAAGCTGAATTCCTATTCCATTGGTACAAGGATAATGGTATTCCATTTCGAAGTAGAATGATTGCCAGTATAACCCGAATAAATGCCATTGGCAGCCTTTTTCCGGCTCTAACAAACTTTTTTCTTACAAACCCTCTAACCAAATCAATCATTGCTAAATCATTAGGATTTGCACCTCAGCGCCAATTGCCATTTATAAACAAGATTACTCTCAAAAAATGGCATAAGAAGTATTCTGAAAAAAACAAGTATCCCAAGAGGGTTTACCTCTTAGCCGATGAGTTTACCAACTACAATGATTCACATATTGGTGTTAAAGCCATAAAATTGCTCAATAAGTTGGGATATCAGGTACTTATTCCCGATATTTTTGAGAGTGGTAGAACATACATTTCCAAGGGTCTGCTTAATACGGCAAGGAGAATTGCCAACAGAAATATTGATATCCTTAGTGAGATTATTTCAGAAAATATACCATTAATTGGAATAGAACCTTCGGCTATTCTTAGTTTTCGCGATGAATACCCAGTTTTAGTAATGGAAGAGAAAAGGGATAAAGCAATAAGCTTAGCAAAACATTGCATGCTGTTTGATGAGTTTTTTAATCGTGAAGTAGATTTAGGTAATATTACAAGAGATAAGTTTACCAGTGAAATAAGATCATTAAAGTTACACGGACACTGCCAGCAAAAAGCTGTTGCATCAACTAAATCGACTATTGCCATGCTTTCATTCCCAGAAAATTATAATGTAGTTGAAATACCCAGTGGGTGCTGTGGAATGGCAGGGGCTTTTGGATTTGAAAAGGAACATTTTGAACTTTCAATGAAAGTAGGCGAGCTGGTTCTTTTTCCAGAAATAAGGAAATCAGCGGATGATGTATTGATAGTGGCATCCGGAACAAGTTGCAGAAATCAGATTAAAGATGGAACGGGAATAACAAGTTTGCACCCCATTGAGGTAATATGGGATGCATTAAAAAAGGAATACAGTCTGGATTTAAACTTTAATACCCAAAACTAATACATCATCAACCTGATATGTATCGCCTTTCCACTTATCAAATAGTTGTTCCAAAGCAATCCCTTGAGTTTCTAAAGGCAGATTTTTATTCTCAATAATAAAATTCTTTAACCTGAAAAGCTGAAATTTCTTTCCTTGTTCACCACCAAATTGATCAATTATTCCATCGGAAAACAAATATAGTGTTGAATCCTTTTTCAAATTAATAATTTGATTAGTAAATGATTTCATAACCAAATGGTAAGAGATAGGCATCCTGTCCGAGTATATTTCAATCAATTCCTGCTCTTCATCATCATTTTTCTGTGAAATAAGTATACAACTATTTGCCCCTGAATAGTTAAGGGTCTTTTCCTTATCATTGATTATGCATAATGAAAGATCCATACCGTCTCCTGTATCAGTATAGTCACCGGTTTGGTGTAGCACAGAAATAATGTTTTGCCTCAAATGATTAAGCGCTTTTTCTGGCTCAAGTATACCTCTTTGAGTAATAACTTCATTAAGCATTAATACGCCTAACATGCTCATAAATCCACCGGGTACCCCATGCCCTGTACAGTCCACCGTAGCAACTATTCTATTATCACCAACTCGAGTAGCCCAGTAAAAATCGCCGCTAACAATACTTTTAGGTCTATTGAATATGAGAAACTCCGAAAACAAATCTCTAATTTGATCCTGCATAGGAAGTACAGCTTGCTGTATACGCTTTGCATACATGATTGAGTCGGTAATTTCTTTTGTTTGATATGCTAGCAGGTCTTTCTGTTTCTCAATTTCTTCATTTTTCTCCTGAAGTTCCCATGCTAAATTGGCTAGCGCGTTTCGTTGATTCTCAAGTTCATTATGTTGAGACGATATCTCTTCATTTTTTTCCTGTAACTGCTTGTTCTGCTCCGTAAGCACTTCTGATGTGGCAATTATCTCTTCGTTGGCTTGTCTAAGCCTTTCAGCTTGTTGTTGAATTTCAGTAGTTCTAATTGATACCATTTCTTCCAGTTCTCTCTTATTTTTTTTCAAATTTGATTCTCTCAATAGGATAATCCCAATTATAAATCCAATAATAAGCAAGATTTCAAA
>Ga0334882_1001408_pt1 | contig 28803 bp, 40 predicted proteins | sample GraSluR1_MG_5_FD_207226 | JGI IMG/M metagenome (GOLD analysis project Ga0334882, IMG submission 207226) | Sludge microbial communities from methane-producing bioreactor in Wageningen University, Netherlands - Granular Sludge_15_04-R1 | ecosystem: Engineered > Bioreactor > Anaerobic >...
CCCCGCCTCAGATAGAGCGCAAGCGGAAGGAGAGGATAGTGACAGTGTCGCTGACGCCATATCAGCGTTCACTTACCGATCTGCAAAGGGAGATACAGAAAGCAATTGACTCGACTCCAAAGCCTTCAGGGGTGATGGTTCAGATATCAGGAGCGATTGAAGAACAGATGGAAGCATTTATGGATATTGGGATGCTGTTAATAGTAAGTCTTATTCTTGTCTACCTGGTAATGGCCTCACAGTTCGAATCGCTGAGGATGCCGCTGATAATAATGTTCTCGATACCTTTTGCCTTCTCCGGTGTGGCGATGGGGCTCTTTTTCACCAGCACGCCGTTAAGTGTGATATCGGCTATGGGAGCAGTGCTGCTGATTGGGATAGTGGTGAAGAATGCCATAGTCCTTGTTGACTTCATCAATCTCATGCGCGAAAGGGGCAACGATCTCTACAGCGCCATACTCATATCGGGTAGATCGCGTCTGAGGCCGGTTCTGATGACCTCTGCCACAACCATACTGGCAATGTTCCCTCTTGCAATAAGCGCAGGCTCGGGGGCTGAGCTCTGGCGGCCGATGGGGATTGCGGTTATAGGCGGACTAATCTTCTCAACGTTCGTAACGCTTGTCCTTGTACCTGTTGTATATGCCATTTTCGTTACAAGGAAAGAAAGGTGGAAATACCGTGAAGCCTACAGCGAACTGCAGTACCTGAACGGTAATAACGGCAACGCTGAATAAACAATTTAAGAAGCAAGTATATGAAAGCTATAATGATTATATATAACCAGGCACATACCGAAAAAGTAGAGTATGTTCTTGACAGGCTTGGTGTAAGGGGCTATACGCTCTGGGAAAATGTACAGGGCAGGGGCACCGGTACCGGTGTCCCTCACCTGGGCACCCATACCTGGCCCGAGATAAATAAAAGTCTGCTTACTGTGGTTGAAGATGACCTTGTAGGGAAGATACTCGACAAGGTTAAGAAGATTGACTCGGTAAGCGAGGATGTCGGCATCCGGGCATTCGTGTGGGATATTGTGCAGACGGTATAGGGGGGTATTAGGGGCATTGCATGCAATGCCCCTACATTAAATTTATTCCTCCTCTTCTTCTTCAGAGTAGGCTTTGATAACAGCTTCCTGAACGTCGGACGGAACCTGTGTATAATCGGCGAATTTCATGGTATAGAAAGCTCTTCCTCCTGTTATTGAGCTAAGGGCTGTCGAATATTTATTCATTTCTGCCAGAGGGACCTTGGCCTTGATAATCTCAAACCGCTTTTCGCTCGACATTCCCAGCACCATCCCCCTCCTTCCCTGCAGGTCGCTGATAACATCTCCCATACGGTCGGAGGGAACCATTATCTCAACATCATAAACAGGTTCAAGGATCTTGGGACCGGCATTTTTGAATGCCATGCTGAAAGCGTTACGGCCTGCCAGCCTGAAAGAGATCTCGTTTGAATCAACGGGGTGCATCTTACCGTCATACACATAAACCCTGATGTCTCTTGCATAGGAGCCGGTAAGCGGCCCTACTTCCATCTTTTCCATTATACCCTTAAGGATTGCAGGCATAAAACGGGCATCAATTGATCCTCCGACGATACAATTCACATATACCAGCTTACCTCCCCACTGAAGTTCGATGACCTCCTTGTCCCTCACTGAAAGCTTTATTTCCTTGCCCCCTGTCCGGGATACTGACAGCTCCGGAGACCCCTCTTCATAAGGCTCTATGATCATGTGCACCTCTCCAAACTGGCCGGCACCTCCTGATTGTTTCTTGTGCCGGTAATCGGCCTGGGCTGACCTGGTGATTGTTTCGCGATATGGTATTTTGGGAACATTGAAATTTGACGGGATCTTATAGATATTGTCAAGATGCCACTTCATTATGTTCAGATGATATTCTCCCTGACCATGCACGATAATCTGCTTCAGCTCTTTGGAATATTCGATTATTATTGTCGGATCCTCAAGGTGAATCTTGTTAAGTGCCTCCCCCAGCTTCTCGTCATCACTCTCGCTCTGTGCCTTTATTGCAACCCGGTATTTGGGTTCGGGGAATTTCATCCCTTCGTACTTCCAGTCGTTGCCCGGTGCATTGAGAGTATGTCCGGTCTTTGTGTTCTTCAGCTTAACAAAGGCTCCGATATCTCCCGGATAGAGTTCAGAAATCCTTGCACGGTTCTTTCCGGCGCATACATAAAGCTGTGAGAGCCTCTCCCGGGTTCCGTTGTTGCTGTTAATCACATCGAGGTTCTCGGTTACTTTGCCCGAAAGGACCTTGAAATAGTTGATCTCGCCAATATGTTCTTCAATGGATGATTTGAAGATAAATACTGATGCCGGTCCGCTGGTTGCGGGTTTGACTTCATTCCCTTTACTGTTGACAGGTGGAGGCATATCGGTTATGGCAGGTGCCTCGTTTATTATGAATCCTGCGAGGGAGTTAATACCCGTATTATGCTTTGCAGAGATGCAGAATACCGGGAAAACCGATCTGGTCTGGATCCCTCTGGCAATTCCCTTCCTTATCTCTTCCTCGGTGAGGGTATCGTTTGCAAAGAACGATTCCATAAGCGACTCGTCACTCTCGGCGGCTTTCTCGACAAGTTCATTATGCAGTTCTGTGGCTCTGTCAAGTTGATCGGCAGGTATTTCGGAGACCTTCCCGACTCCCCCCTCTTTCGGATACTGCAGCATCTTCATCAGAAAGATGTCAATCACCGAATTAAATCCAACTCCTTCATTGACAGGATACTGTGTAAGCATTACATTATTGCTCAGGCGCTCCTTCATCATCTCCACCGACTTTTCAAAGTTGGCTTTCTCATGATCGAGGCCGTTGACAACAATTATTAAGGGTTTATTCATATTCTCCGCATGGCGGAAGTGGATCTCAGTCCCGACCTCCACACCATTCTGTACATTAACAACAAGTACCGTACACTCGGCAGCATAGAGTGAAGAAATGACTCCTCCGCTGAAATCATCGAGCCCGGGAGTGTCAAGGATATTAATTTTCTTATTCTGGATTTCAGTATACAAGACTGTTGAAAAGACTGAATTTCCGTTCTCCTGTTCAATAGGCCTGTAATCTGATACAGTATTCCCTGATTCCACCGTACCTCTGCGCTCAATAATGCCGCCATTGAAGAGCATAGCTTCAGCCAGAGTGGTCTTCCCTGAACCTGAGTTTCCCAGAAGGGCAATGTTCCTTATCTGGTCGGTCTGGTATGTTTTCATATCGTTCCGGATGTTATATTTATAATAATTAGTGTCATGCGGAATTTGAGGGGACAAAAATAATAATTTTTTGAATCAGTTGTGGAAAGATGGTGTAATTCCAAAATTATTATTTTCTTTGCATCAGTTTTTTGAAAACCAGGAGTACCGGTTTTTTCTTCAAGGTAAGTTTACAAAAATTTTCATCAGGAGAAAGTCGGGAAGGAACCTGTTAACAACTTACATCATTGTTAAGAAATATCGGGTTAAGATCAGGCTCAACGGCTCATTAATGCTGGTGATATTGCATTTGGTGCCGGGAATGAAGACTGGTATAAAAAATTTGAATTGCAAACTTGTGAAATAAGAAATAAAAACAATACCTTTGCAAACCATTTTTTCAGAGTTAATTAAAGCTTAAATAATTGGATTTATGCCGACAATTCAGCAGTTAGTAAGAAAAGGCAGGAAGAAGCTGGTAGATAAAAGTAAGGCTCCTGCTCTGGATTCATGTCCTCAGAGACGAGGCGTTTGTGTGCGTGTTTATACAACCACGCCGAAGAAACCCAACTCTGCCATGAGGAAGGTGGCCAGGGTAAGGCTTACCAATCAGAAGGAAGTCAATGCCTATATCCCCGGCGAGGGGCATAATCTTCAGGAGCACTCCATAGTACTTATCAGGGGCGGAAGGGTTAAGGATCTGCCCGGCGTAAGATATCACCTTGTAAGGGGAGCTCTCGACACCTCTGGTGTTGACGGCCGTACCCAGCGGAGATCAAAATATGGCACCAAAAGGCCAAAGAAATAACAACAGTTAAAGGAATACGATAATGAGAAAAACAAAACCAAAGAAGAGGATTCTGTTACCGGACCCGAAATACAACGATCCGTATGTGACAAGGTTTGTAAATAATCTTATGTATGATGGAAAGAAGAACCTCGCTTTTAAGATTTTCTATGATTCCCTTGAAATTGTTGGTGATAAATTGAAGGGTGAAGACAAGACCCCGCTCGAGATTTTCAAGCAGGCCCTGGATAATGTAACGCCCCAGGTTGAGGTAAAAGCCCGCCGCGTAGGAGGTGCAACATTTCAGGTCCCGATGGAGATACGTCCCGACAGGAAGGTAAGCATCAGCATAAAGAACATGATATCCTTTGCCAGGAAAAGGGCAGGACATTCGATGGCTGAAAGGCTTGCCGCTGAGCTGATGGCTGCTTACAAACTTGAAGGCGGGGCGTATAAGAAGAAAGAAGATACACACCGGATGGCTGAGGCCAACAAAGCCTTTGCCCATTTCCGTTTCTGATTTTAAATTCGGCTGGCAGAAGAAGTATGAACAGCAACCTGAAATATACCAGAAACATCGGAATCATGGCTCACATCGATGCCGGAAAGACCACCACGACAGAACGTATTCTGTTCTACACCGGTCGTACGCATCGAATGGGTGAGGTACATGATGGCAATGCTCAGATGGACTGGATGATTCAGGAGCAGGAGAGGGGTATAACCATAACATCAGCCGCAACAACAACCTACTGGAAATACAGGGGGGAAGAGTATAAGATAAATATTATCGACACACCCGGGCATGTTGATTTTACTGTAGAGGTTGAAAGATCCCTCAGGGTGCTCGATGGTGCTGTCGCTGTCTTTTGTGCCGTCGGAGGTGTTGAGCCCCAGTCAGAAACAGTCTGGAGGCAGGCAAATAAGTACGGGGTGCCGAGGCTTGCCTTTATAAATAAAATGGACCGTGCCGGTGCCGATTTTTCAGGGGTGGTACACCAGATAAAGAAAAAACTGGGAGCCAGACCGGTTCCCGTACAGATACCGATAGGCTCGGAAGATGAATTCCGGGGTGTGGTCGATCTCATCAGAATGAAAGCCTTAGTATATTATGAAAACGATATTACGGGCTCCGGTTTTGAGATTGAGGATATCCCTGAAGAGCTTATGGATGAAGCACATGAGTGGAGACACAAACTAATTGACGCCATAGCAGATACTGATGATGTAATTCTGGCCGGGTACGTTGAGGATCACAATTCGATTACCGATGAGCAGATACTCAATGCAGTGAGACTATCAACAATCAGGGGAAATATCGTACCGGTAACATGCGGTGCTGCTTTTAAGAATAAAGGTATACAGAGTCTTCTTGACGCAATTGCCGCATTTCTGCCGTCACCGGTCGACATTGGAGCGGTGAAGGGAATTGATCCGAGGAACGACAACGAAATAGTACGCAATCCTGATGATAATGATCCATTTGCAGCTCTTGCATTTAAGATAGCCACCGATCCCTTTGTCGGGAGGCTCGTCTTCCTGCGTATCTATTCCGGTATCCTGAAAGCGGGCGACATAGTACTGAATATCAGAACAGGAAAGAGGGAAAGGATAAACCGGCTTTTCCAGATGCATGCCAACAAGCAGAGTCCGAGAGACTCTATCTCAGCCGGGGATATATGCGCCGGTGTAGGATTCAAAGACCTTAAAACAGGCGATACCCTGTGTGCAATACATAAACCTATTCTGCTGGAGTCGATGGATTTCCCCGAGCCGGTGATAGGAGTGGCAATTGAACCAAAAACGCAGGCTGATGTGGAAAGGCTCTCGATTGCCCTAAGCAAGCTTGCAGAAGAGGATCCCACTTTCCAGGTAAAAGCTGATCCCGACAGTGGACAGACAATTATCAACGGTATGGGAGAACTTCACCTCGAGATACTGGTCGATCGCCTCAAAAGGGAATTCAAGGTGGAATGCAACCAGGGAGTCCCGCTGGTTGCCTATAAAGAGGCTATCACCTTACAGGCCGATTTTCGCGAAGTGTTCAGGAAACAGACAGGAGGGAAGGGAAAATTTGCCGATATATCTTTCACCCTTATGCCAGCCGAAGATAATATAAGAGGACTTCAGTTTATCAATGAAGTGAAGGGAGGTAATATCCCGAAAGAGTTTATCCCTTCTGTGGAGAAAGGATTCAGGGAGGCGATGTCTAACGGCCCGCTTGCCGGATTCCCGATGGATAACCTTAAGGTGCTGCTTAAGGATGGCTCGTGGCACCCGGTCGACTCCGATACACTGTCATTCGAGATAGCCGCAAAACAGGCCTTCAGAAAATATTCGGGAAAATGCAATCCGGTCCTTCTCGAACCTATTATGTCAACAGAGGTTGTGACACCCGAAGAGTATGTCGGGGATGTTATAGCCGATTTTAACAGAAGACGTGGAAAGGTTGAAGGAATGGAGACCAAAGCAGGCTCAAGGGTAATAAGGGCCAAGGTACCTCTGGCCGAAAAATTCGGCTATGTTACAGTTCTCAGGACAATCACCTCAGGCAGAGCAACATCGACAATGGAATTTTCTCATTATGAAGAGGTCCCGGGTGAAATAGCCAGAAGAATAATTGAAATTACAAAAGGAAAATTTTTTTAATGAAAAGATATGAGTCAGAAAATTCGTATTAAACTGAAATCTTACGATCACAACCTGGTGGACAAGTCTGCCGAGAAGATCGTAAAAACGGTAAAATCAACCGGTGCTGTGGTGAGCGGCCCGATACCGCTTCCTACTCACAAGAAGATTTATACTGTTCTCCGTTCTCCGTTTGTGAACAAAAAAGCAAGAGAACAATTTCAGCTTTCTTCTTATAAAAGGTTGCTTGATATTTACAGCTCAACGCCAAAGACCATCGATGCTCTGATGAAGCTTGAGCTCCCGAGCGGGGTTGAGGTTGAAATTAAAGTGTGAAACCAGAAAAGTTAGAGAGATATGCAGGGATTAATTGGAAAAAAAGTAGGAATGACCTCCGTCTTTGATGAGAACGGAAGGCTTATACCCTGTACCGTGCTTCAGGCCGGTCCGTGTATGGTCACGCAGGTAAAGACAGTGGAGAATGACGGCTACAATGCTGTGCAGCTGGGATTCGATGAGAAGAAGGAGAAGCACACGACCAAAGCAGAAATGGGCCACTTCCAAAAGGCAGGTGTAACACCGAAAAGGAAACTTGTCGAGTTCACAGGCTTTCCGGCGGGAGAAGTTAAACCGGGAGATGTGCTGACAGCCGAACTCTTCAGGCCCGATACATGGCTTGATGTAAGGGGATGGTCAAAAGGCAAGGGATTCCAGGGAGTGGTAAAACGTCATGGATTCGCAGGCGTTGGAGGCCAGACACACGGACAGCATAACAGGGGAAGGGCACCGGGTTCTCTCGGAGCTTCATCATTCCCTTCACGCGTATTTCCCGGTATGAGAATGGCGGGCCGTATGGGAGGCCGAAAAGTGATGGCGATGAGCGCGAAAATTATAAAACTTATGCCGGAGAATAACCTGCTTTTAGTACAGGGAGCGGTTCCGGGACCAAATGGTGGTTACGTAATAATTACAAAATAATGGAATTAGCGATTCTTAATATTGAAGGAAAAGAGACCGGGAGAAAAATAAGTCTGAATGACTCCATTTTCGGTATTGAACCTAACGACCATGCTATTTACCTTGATACAAAACAATTTCTTGCCACTAACAGGCAGGGAACCCATAAATCAAAGGAACGGGGAGAGATAGCTGGCAGTACAAGAAAGATTAAAAGGCAAAAGGGTACAGGGACAGCCCGGGCCGGCAGTATAAAAAACCCCCTTTTCCGCGGCGGTGGCCGTATCTTTGGTCCCAGCCCCAGATTCTACGGATTCAAGCTTAACCGTAAAGTCAAGCAACTGGCAAGAAAATCAGCACTTTCCTATAAAGCGACATCCAACAATATCATCATCCTTGAGGATTTCTCGCTGGAGGCCCCCAAAACAAAAGAGATGCTGAAAATTGGAACCAGTCTCAACCTGATCAAGAAAAATTCAGTCTTTGTTTTACCGGAACAAAATAAAAATATATATTTGTCATCCCGAAATGCGCAAGGCGTCGAGGTTATAATTGCCAGTGAATTAAGTACATATGCAATTATGAAAGCTTCAACACTTATACTAACGGAGAGAGCAGTTGACGTTTTGCAGTCAACTTTTGGAAATTAGAAAATTTTGAACGATGAATATTTTACTTAAACCGATAGTAACGGAAAAGATGACGAAACAGGGCGATGTGTTTAATCGCTACGGATTCATTGTTGCCAGGAGTGCCAACAAGATACAGATCAAAAGAGCTGTAGAGGAGCTCTACGGTGTTACTGTTGAATCCGTGAATACAATGACCTACGGTGGAAAAGTAATGACCCGGAATACAAAGTCCGGGGTACTGGCCGGAAGAAGGGCAACCACTAAAAAGGCAGTCGTAACCCTTGCAGAGGGCAATAAAATTGATTTCTACAGCAATATTTAAACAGCTTTATGGCAGTCAGAAAGATAAAACCTGTTACACCAGGACAGAGACACAAGATCATCAGTGCATTTGACACCCTTACCGGCACTCTGCCGGAGAAATCCCTCCTGCGGCCTTTAAAGAAATCCGGGGGAAGGAACGTTAACGGTAAGCAAACCATGAGATATATCGGGGGCGGTCATAAAAGGATGTACAGAGTGATTGATTTCAGGAGGGATAAGGATGGTATGCCGGCCACAGTGAAGTCAATAGAGTACGATCCCAACAGGTCTTCACGCATAGCTCTGGTATGTTATGCAGACGGCGAGAAAAGATATATTATCGCTCCGGCGGGCCTTCTGAAAGGGCAGACGGTGATGTCGGGCAGGGAAGCACCTCCCGAGATAGGCAATGCCTTGTTTCTTAGCGATATACCTCTCGGAACCATTGTACATAACATAGAACTGAAGCCGGGCAGGGGCGGATCGCTGGCAAGAAGTGCCGGTACCTATGCCCAGCTGTCGGCACGCGAAGGAAAGTATGCCACGATAAAGCTGCCCTCCGGAGAAACAAGAGCTATCCTTACCTCATGCAGGGCCACTATCGGAACGGTGTCGAATCCTGATCATAACCTCGAGAGGTCGGGAAAAGCCGGACGTTCGCGCTGGCAGGGGCGCAGGCCAAGGGTGAGAGGCGTTGCCATGAACCCGGTCGATCATCCTATGGGCGGAGGCGAAGGAAGAGCATCAGGAGGCCATCCGAGATCAAGAAAGGGAATGCCGGCCAAGGGATATAAAACCCGCAATATAAAGAAATACTCGGCGAAGCATATAATTGAAAGAAGGAAGAAATAACTGATACATCATGAGCAGATCTATTAAAAAAGGACCGTTTATCGATTATAAACTCGAGAAGAGGATCCTTGAGATGAACCAGGGACATAAGAAAACAGTACTCAAGACATGGTCGAGAAGATCTGTGATCTCTCCGGATTTTGTGGGTCAAACAATAGCAGTTCATAACGGGAACAAGTTTATACCGGTCTATATTACTGAGAATATGGTTGGTCATAAGCTTGGTGAGTTTTCGCCAACCCGTATCTTCAGGGGACACGCAGGTAAGAAATAAGGGGATATAGTACTTTGAAAAACTAGCAGAAATGGGTGCAAGAAAAAGAAACAGAGCAGAAGAGCGCAAGGAAGCAGCGAAGAGCAGATATCAGGCGGTTCTCAGAGAGTGTCCCACATCCCCGAGGAAGATGAGGCTTGTAACGGACATGATAAGCGGTATGGAAGTTAACAGGGCGCTTGACGTGCTGAAGTTCTCTCCCCAGGAAGCATCACGCAGGCTTGAAAAACTTCTGTTGTCGGCAATAGCTAACTGGCAGGCAAAAAACGAAGGCGTCAGGGTAGAGGAGAGCGGACTCTTCATTAAGGAGATCAGTGTCGATGGAGGCCGTATGCTTAAAAGGCTGCAGACAGCTCCGCAGGGGAGGGCATACCGGGTAAGGAAAAGATCTAATCATGTCACTCTGGTACTCGACAGCATGAAAAATGAAATTGAAAACAGCACAAAATAATATAGATGGGACAAAAAGTAAATCCGATAAGTAACAGGCTTGGCATCATCAAAGGGTGGGATTCAAACTGGTTTGGGGGAAAAGATTTCTCCGGAAAACTGGTTGAAGATACCAGGATAAGGGAATATCTGAATGCACGTCTGGCAAAAGCCAGTATCTCCAGGATTATTATTGAGCGTACCCTCAAGCTGATAACCGTAACTGTAAACACGGCCCGGCCCGGAATAATTATCGGAAAGGGAGGACAGGAGGTTGACAAGCTCAAGGAAGAGCTCAAGAAAATAACAAAGAAAGAGGTTCAGATTAACATATTTGAGGTAAAGCGTCCCGAACTTGATGCAAATATCGTCGCCAATAATATTGCGCGACAGGTAGAGGGTAAGATATCCTACCGCCGGGCAATAAAAATGGCAATTGCCTCCACCATGAGGATGGGTGCCGAAGGCATCAAGGTGCTGATATCAGGCCGCCTGGGAGGTGCAGAGATGGCACGCAGTGAGACCTATAAAGAGGGTAGAATACCTCTGCATACTTTCCGTGCCGATATCGATTATGCCCTGGCCGAAGCACACACCAAAGTGGGCCGTATCGGAATAAAAGTCTGGATCTGTAACGGGGAGATATACGGGAAAAGGGACCTCAGTCCCAATATTGGTGCAAGGAACGCAAAGAGCAAAGGACTGAAAAGAAAAACAAGAAAATAACAGGGAAGGATTCTTACAATATATTAATTTTTGAGCCATGTTACAACCGAAGAGAACCAAATACAGAAGAGCCCAGAAGGGAAGGATGAAGGGCAATGCTCAGAGAGGAAACCAGCTCGCTTTCGGATCTTTCGGGGTTAAAGCCCTTGAAGAGTCCTGGATAACTGGTCGCCAGATCGAGGCAGCCCGTCAGGCCGTAACACGCTACATGAAACGTGAAGGTCAGTTATGGATCAGGGTTTTTCCCGATAAGCCAATTACCAAGAAGCCTGCTGAAGTGCGAATGGGAAAAGGGAAGGGAGCACCTGAGGGTTTTGTCGTGCCCGTTACACCCGGAAGGATCCTCTTTGAAGCCGAAGGAGTGCCTTATGAAGTGGCAAAAGAGGCTCTTCGTCTCGGAGCTCAGAAACTACCGATCACAACAAAATTCGTTGTGAGACGCGATTATGTTCATGAATAAATAGTGCGACAAATGAAAATATCGGAAATAAGGGAACTAAGCACACCGGATCTTCTCGAACGTATTGACACCGAGAGGACAATGCTGGTACGCATGAAGCTGAACCATGCAATTACACCTCTCGACAATCCGCAAAAGATCAGGCAGCAGAAGCTGACGATTGCACGGCTGATAACTGAATTGCGGGTCAGGGAGCTGAATGAGAAAACAAAATAGCAGGACCACCAATGGAAAGGAAATTAAGAAAAGAAAGGACAGGGATTGTTGTCAGTGCAATGATGGACAAATCAATCGTTGTTGAAGTTAAGAGAAGGGTCAAGCATCCCATCTACGGAAAATTCATCCACAGGACAAAGAAGCTCATGGCTCATGATGAAGAGAATGCATGCAATATCGGCGATACCGTCCGTATATCGGAGACCAGGCCTCTGAGCAAGAATAAAACCTGGAGACTGGTTGAAATAATTGAAAGAGCTAAATAGTCATGATACAGCAGGAGAGCAGATTAAGCGTGGCCGACAACTCTGGAGCAAAAGAGGTATTGTGCATCAGGGTGCTTGGCGGCAGTAAAAAGAGATACGCCACCATAGGCGATAAGATTGTTGTAAGCGTTAAGAGCGCGATTCCTTCCGGCGATGCAAAGAAGGGATCCGTCAGCAAGGCGGTGGTGGTGAGAACCAGAAAGGAGATCCGGAGACAGGATGGTTCATACATCAGGTTTGACGATAATGCAGTGGTACTGCTCACCAACCTCGATGAGGTGCGCGGAACACGAATATTCGGCCCGGTGGCCAGGGAGCTCCGTGACCGCTATATGAAAATCGTTTCGCTCGCACCTGAAGTGTTGTAATATAAAATGGATTACCAATGCAGAAAAAATGTCATATAAAAAAGGGGGATACGGTTATGGTGATAACCGGTGAATCCAAAGGTCAGAAAGGAAGAACTCTTGAAGTCGACAGAAGCAAAGAGAGAGCTATCGTGGAGGGTGTCAACCTGGTTTCGAAGCATACCAAGCCCAATGCCAAGTCGCCTCAGGGTGGAATTATACGCAAGGAGGCTCCTGTACATATATCAAACCTCATGCTTGTCGACCCGGCTACAGGAAAACCGACCCGGATAGGTAAAAAACTCAATGCCAAGAACAAATTAGTACGTTATTCAAAAAAATCAGGAGAGGAGATCAAGTAATGTATACACCTTCGTTAAAAACCAAGTATAAAGGAGAGATCGTTCCTGCATTGATGAAGGAGTTTGGTTACTCTACCGTGATGCAGGTGCCCAGGCTGAAGAAGATTGTCCTTAATCAGGGTGTCGGACAGGCTATTGCCGACAAGAAACTATTAGAGTTCAGTGTCAGGGAGATGACAGAAATAGCCGGACAGAAAGCCGTACAGACCTTTTCCACAAAAGATATCTCCAATTTTAAGCTGAGAAGGAACATGCCCATCGGAGTAACAGTAACTCTGAGAGAGGAGAGGATGTACGAATTTCTTGAAAGGCTTATTGCCGTTGCCCTGCCGCGTATACGCGACTTCAAGGGTGTCAGCAGCAAACTTGACGGGCACGGAAACTATACTCTGGGAATAACGGAGCAGATAATATTCCCGGAGATCGACCTCGACAAGATTGCCAAGATTATGGGATTGCAGATAACCTTTGTAACATCAGCCAGAAACGATGAAGAGGCACTTGCCCTTTTAAAACACTTCGGATTACCTTTTAGAAACTTAAAGAACTGATTATATGGCTAAAGAATCAATGAAGGCCCGCGAGGTCAAGCGTGCCAGGCTGGCTGAAAAGTATGCTGCCAAACGTGCCAGGCTGAAAGCTGAAGGCGACTATGTAGGACTGAGCCGCCTGCCAAGAAACTCAAACCCTGTCAGGTTACATAACCGGTGTAAGATAACCGGCCGCCCGAAAGGTTATATGAGGCAGTTCGGCATAAGCAGAATCACATTCCGGGAGATGGCATCATTCGGAATTATTCCGGGAATAAAAAAAGCCAGCTGGTAACAGCTGAATATAAACTATATTAATTAATATAAGATGACTGATCCGATAGCAGATTTACTGACCAGAATTAGGAACTCGATAATGGCCGGTCATAAAGTTGTTGAAGCGCCAGCCTCAAAGCTCAAGGAAGAGATAGCAAGAATATTGTATGAAAAAGGTTATATACTGAGCTACAAGGTTGTTGAGGAAGAGGGAAAGCAGGGCACCCTTAAGATAGCCCTGAAGTATAACCCCAGAAGCAAGACTCCGGCTATAAAAAGCATCATGAGAGTAAGCCGCCCGGGTTTAAGAAAATATATCGGAGCTGATGAAATGCCAAGGGTTCTTAACGGACTCGGTATAGCGATTATTTCCACCTCGAGGGGCCTGATGACTGACAAGGAGGCGAAAAAAGAGAATATCGGCGGAGAAGTTTTATGTTACGTTTACTAAAAAGAAGGATTGATCTATGTCACGAATAGGAAAATTACCGGTACCCCTGCCAAAAGATGTCACTGTTAGTGTCAGCGATACTAATGTGGTGAGCGTTAAAGGTCCGCTGGGAGAGCTTTCCCGGGCAGTTCACAGGGATATTAAAGTGGAAGTTGTTGACAATAATGTGATTGTGTCGAGACCAACTGAATCGAAAAGCCACAAGTCGATGCATGGCCTTTACCGGGCACTTATCGCAAACATGATTACAGGCGTTTCGGAAGGATACAAGAAAGAGCTTGAGCTTGTGGGAGTCGGTTACCGTGCCGAGGCAAAAGGTCAGCAACTGGAGATGAGCCTGGGTTATTCGCACGAGATCATTATCGAGCTGCCCGAAGAGGTTAAGGTTGAAACCAAAACGGAGAGAAGGAGCAATCCTGTGATCACCCTGAGAAGCATCGACAAGCAGCTTATAGGCCACGTGGCAGCAAAGATAAGATCTCTCAGGCCACCTGAGCCATACAAAGGTAAGGGCATCAAGTTTGTCGGTGAACAGCTGAGGAAAAAGGCCGGGAAATCAGCCAGTGTGTAGGGTCTATTTGAAAATGGCAAAAACTGTATAAAGATGGCTTTGACTAAGTTAGAAAGAAGAACGAGGATCAGGATGAGGATCCGGAAAAAAATAAGCGGCACCGCCGCTAAACCCAGGCTTGCAGTGTACCGCAGCAACAGGCAGATCTATGTTCAGGCTGTTGATGATCTGAACGGGGTTACCCTGCTTTCTGCATCTTCAAGAGAGAAAGAGGTTGCCGCGAAAACAGGTATCAGCAAAACAGAACAGGCTAAGCTTGTCGGGAAACTGATGGCCGGGAAATGCAGGGAGAAAGGTATTGAAGATGTTGTCTTCGACAGAAGCGGATACAAATATCATGGCCGGGTGAAATCACTGGCTGACGCCGCCCGTGAGGGGGGATTAAAATTTTAACAGGATATGACAAGCGGAATTAGAAAAGTTAAGACCAGCGATCTCGAGCTAAGAGACAGGCTCGTCAGCATTCAGAGGGTTACAAAGGTCACCAAGGGTGGTCGTACATTCAGCTTCTCGGCAATTGTTGTCGTGGGTAACGAGGATGGTATTGTGGGTCACGGGCTCGGCAAGGCAGGTGAGGTGACAACTGCTATTGCCAAGGGAATAGAAGATGCAAAGAAAAACCTTATCAAGGTTCCGGTAATAAATGGTACAATACCCCATGAACAGGTTGCCAAATTTGGCGGAGCAAAGGTCTTTCTCAAACCTGCAGCAGCCGGTACCGGTGTTAAGGCAGGAGGTGCCATGCGTGCAGTCCTCGAAAGCGTCGGAGTACGAAATGTGCTTGCCAAGTCGAAAGGATCTTCCAATCCCCATAACCTGGTGAAGGCAACATTCGAAGCTCTTCTGGAGATGCGCGACGCATTTACTGTTGCCGGACACAGGGGCATAAGCATGGACAAAGTTTTTAACGGTTAGTAAAACTGGATCACTATGGCAAAGATTCGTATCACACAGATAAGGAGCAAAAGCGGCAAACCCGAGAGACAGAAAAGGACACTTGAGGCATTGGGTATCAGAAAAATGAATCAATGTGTCGAACATGAAGCCACACCCCAGATCATTGGCATGGTGGAAAAAGTGAAACACCTTGTCAGGATTGAAAAGATTTAATTACAAACGATATTATTATTAAAGAAATGGATTTGAGCAATTTAAAACCTGCTAAAGGATCAATTAAGAGAGGAAAGCGGCTGGGGCGCGGACAGGGTTCCGGAAAAGGAGGAACATCAACCAGGGGCCATAAAGGAGCAAAATCCAGATCGGGATATTCGAAAAAGATTGGTTTCGAAGGCGGACAGATGCCACTTCAGCGTCGTGTTCCGAAGTATGGCTTCAGGAATATCAACCGGAAGGAATACAAGGGTATCAATATCAGTACTCTTCAGAGCCTGGCTGAGAAAAATAACCTGGAAAGGATTGATCTGGAGGTGCTTATGAAGGCAGGGCTCATTTCGAAAAATGACCTTGTCAAGATACTTGGCAACGGCACCCTTGAAAGGAAGCTGGAAGTACATGCCCACTCCTTCAGCAAATCTGCTGAAGAAGCAATAAAAGCTAAAGAGGGAACTGCAGTAAAAATTTAATTTCATGAGACTGATCCAGACCATAAAGAACATCTTTAAGATTGAAGACCTTCGTGCAAGACTGATTTATACATTGGGAATCATTCTGTTGTACAGGCTGGGAAAATATATTTCACTTCCGGGTATTGATCCGTCCCAGCTAGCGGGACTCAAGAGCCAGACCTCCTCGGGAATTATGGGTCTTCTTGATATGTTTTCAGGAGGAGCCTTCTCCCAGGCTTCAATATTTGCTCTGGGTATCATGCCTTATATCTCGGCATCAATCGTTGTGCAGCTCCTTGGTATAGTCTTTCCCTATTTCCAGAAGCTCCAGAAGGAAGGAGAGAGCGGAAGGCGGAAGATGAATCAGTATACAAGGTATCTCACGGTGGGTATTCTCGTTCTCCAGGCTCCGACATATCTGGTGAACCTGTCAGCTCAGCTGCCGCCCAGCGCATTCATCCTGACGGGTTTTTTCTTTAAGTTCTCGTCGGTGATTATCCTTACGGCTGGCACAATGTTCGTGATGTGGCTTGGTGAGAGGATTACGGACAAGGGTATAGGGAACGGTATTTCACTTATTATCATGATTGGTATTATAGCCCGTCTGCCTGCAAACTTCGTCTTTGAGGCCGGCACAAGGATAAGCGGGGCAGGAGGACTCATAGCTGTTGTTGCCGAGGTGCTTATCCTTTTCGTCGTGATCCTCGGGACAATATTACTCGTTCAGGGAACACGAAGGGTTCCGGTGCAATATGCGCGGCGAATCGTAGGTAACAAGCAGTACGGCGGTGTACGTCAGTACATACCTCTCAAGGTTAATGCCGCAGGAGTAATGCCGATAATTTTCGCGCAGGCGATTATGATGCTGCCGATAATTATTGCAGGTTATTCCCAGTCAGGGTCAGGATTTATGATAGCTTTCTCAAATATGTACGGGTTCTGGTATAACTTTGTAACGGCCATACTGATCATTCTGTTCACATATTTCTATACGGCCGTTACGATCAATCCCGTTCAGATGGCCGAAGATATGAAAAAGAACGGGGGGTTCATTCCCGGCATTAAACCCGGCAGGAAAACTGTGGAGTTTCTTGACACCGTAATGTCGAGGATCACCCTCCCGGGTTCGTTCTTCCTGGCTCTGGTCGCAATTCTGCCGGCCATTGCGGTAAGAGCGGGAGTAACGCCGCAGTTTGCTCAGTTCTATGGGGGGACATCCCTCCTGATACTTGTGGGAGTTGTGCTCGACACGCTCCAGCAGATAGAGAGCCACCTGCTGATGCGTCATTACGACGGTCTGATGAAGTCGGGCCGTATTAAAGGAAGATCTGGCGCCATTACGACAGGTTAAAAACAGATTAACGTTCTTTGATGTTGTATTTCAAGACTGATGAAGAGATAGAATTGCTGAGAGAGGCTAATCTGCTAGTATCCAGAACACTCGCGGAGATAGCCGGATTCATCAGGCCGGGGGTGACAACCAGATATCTCGACGGGATAGCCGAAGCGTTCATACGCGATAACGGAGGAGTCCCCGGATTCAAGGGATATGGAGGATTCCCCGCAACCCTCTGTACATCTGTCAACGACGAAGTTGTCCATGGTATCCCTTCCGACAATCCTCTCAACGACGGAGATATCCTGTCAGTCGACTGCGGCGTGATCCTTAACGGATGGTATGGCGATACCGCATACACATTCCCCGTTGGTAATATCGATGATAAGGCCAGACGCCTTCTTGAATACACCAGGGCCTCACTCGAGGAGGGGGTAAAGGAAGCAGTATCGGGAAACAGGATAGGGGATATCTCTTATGCCATACAGTCGAAAGCTGAAAGCGGAGGATATTCTGTAGTAAGGGAACTGGTAGGTCACGGTCTGGGAAGGAGACTGCATGAGCCACCCGAGGTGCCAAACTTTGGAAAAAGGGGATCGGGTCAAAAGATGCAGAAAGGACTTGTCATCTGCATCGAACCAATGATCAACATGGGGAGAAAAGAGACAAAACAGATGCGTGACGGGTGGACCATCAGGACAGTTGACGGAAAGCCGTCAGCACATTTCGAATATGCTGTTGCCGTGAATAGCGGAAGGGCAGATGTATTGTCAACGTTCGAATATATTGAGGAAGTATTAAATAAATTATAAACCAATGTCAAAACAACCATCAATAGAGCAGGATGGGACTATCATTGAAGCCCTTTCGAACGCAATGTTCAGGGTTGAGCTCGAAAACGGACATGTTATTACTGCACACATCTCCGGGAAGATGAGGATGCATTATATTAAAATATTGCCGGGTGACAGGGTTAAGGTTGAAATGTCACCATACGATTTGACAAAAGGAAGAATTACGTTCAGATACAAATAAGAAACAGTAAGATAATGAAAGTAAGAACATCTGTAAAAAAGCGGAGCACCGACTGCAAGATAGTCAGGCGCAAGGGTCGCATTTACGTTATAAACAAGAAAAATCCCAAGTTCAAACAAAGACAGGGATAATTTAATTAATTTTGCAACTTATTTAAGAAAAGTTAATATGGCACGTATTGTTGGTGTTGATTTACCGAGAAATAAAAGAGGTGAGGTTGGGCTTACCTATATTTACGGAGTGGGCAGAAGTATAGCGCAAAAAGTACTTGACGAGGCAGGTGTTGACAGAAACATGAAAGTTCAGGACTGGACCGACGATGATATCAATTCCATCCGCAGGATTCTGAACGACAATTTTAAGCTTGAGGGTGAACTGCGTTCAGAAACTCAGATGAACATCAAGAGGCTTATGGATATCGGCTGTTACCGGGGTGTGCGCCACAGGATCGGCCTTCCTGTAAGGGGTCAGAGTACAAAGAACAACGCCCGTACGCGCAAGGGCAGGAAAAAGACTGTCGCAAACAAGAAGAAAGCTACCAAATAGATAATTTAATATGGCAAAGAAAACCGGAGCATCAAAGAAAAGGATCGTTAAGGTAGAACCGAACGGACAGGCTCATATTCATTCATCATTCAATAATATAATTATTACCCTGACCAATAATTCCGGGCAGGTAATATCGTGGTCATCTGCAGGTAAAATGGGATTCAGGGGCTCAAAAAAGAATACCCCCTATGCAGCCCAGATGGCATCGGAACAGTGTGCCAGGATCGCCTACGACCTTGGATTAAGAAAAGTCAAAGTATTTGTGAAAGGTCCTGGCTCAGGCCGTGAATCGGCAGTAAGATCAATAAGTAACACTGGAATTGAGATTGCTGAGATAGTGGATGTTACTCCACTGCCCCATAACGGTTGCAGACCTCCCGGCAGGAGAAGAGTATAGGAGAAAGAAAAAGGGTATTAATAGAAAAAATTAAATTTCAGATGGCAAGATATATTGGCCCCAAATCAAAAATCTCCAGGAAGTTCGGTGAACCACTCTTTGGTCCCGATAAACACCTGGAAAGAAAAAATTTCCCGCCAGGCCAGCATGGGATCAACAAGAAGAGAAAGAAGAGTTCTGAGTATGGTTTACAGCTCCAGGAAAAACAGAAGGCTAAATATACCTATGGAATCCTGGAACGGCAGTTCCGGAATACATTCGAGAAAGCTTCAAGAAGCAAGGGCGTTACAGGTGAAGTACTTCTTCAGATGCTCGAAGCAAGGCTCGATAATGTTGTATACCGTTTCGGAGTGTCCCCTTCAAGGGCAGGTGCCCGCCAGCTGGTGTCACACAAGCATATCACGGTAAACGGGAAAGTAATAAATATCCCGTCTTATCAGCTCAAACCGGGTGATATTGTCGGTGTACGGGAGAAATCAAAATCACTCGAGTCAATTGTCAACTCTCTGTCATCCCGCAGATATTCAAAGCTTTCCTGGCTTGAATGGGACGATACTCAGATGGCAGGTAAATTCATGAATATGCCCGACCGTGCAGATATACCTGAAAATATCAAGGAACAATTTATTATTGAATTATATTCAAAATAACCACATAAGACAAACTCTATGGCCATATTATCATTCCAGAAGCCAGACAAAGTCATAATGCTTGAAGCCAGCGACAGGTACGGGAAATTTGAATTCCGTCCCCTGGAACCAGGCTATGGCATTACGGTAGGAAATGCTTTGAGAAGAATTCTTCTCTCTTCCCTCGAGGGATTTGCCATCACAACGGTTAAGATCGAAGGGATTGACCATGAATTCTCAACAATCACAGGCGTTATTGAAGACGTAACCGAGATAATACTTAAGCTTAAACAGGTTAGATTCAAAAGAATAGTTGAGGACATTGATGAGGAGAAGGTTGTTATTAAGATAAGTGGTCAGGAGGTATTCAAGGCCGGCAATCTTAACTCCGTTATGAGCAGTTTCGAAGTGTTGAATCCGGAGCTTATAATCTTCCGGATGGAACCTGATGTTAAGCTGACCATGGAGCTGTCAATCAGCAAGGGAAGAGGTTATGTGCCTGCCGAAGAGAATCAGCCTGAGGAGAGCGAGTTCGGACTTATTGCACTCGACTCAATCTTCACACCCATAAAAAATGTGAAGTATACGGTCGAAAACTTCCGGGTCGAACAGAAGACCGACTACGAGAAACTGCTGATCGAAATTGAGACCGACGGATCGATCCATCCAAAGGAGGCCCTGAAGGAAGCTGCAAAAATTCTGATATATCATTTCCTGCTCTTCTCGGATGAGAAAATTACTCTCGATTCGGATGAGAAGATGGCAAATGAAGAGTTTGATGAAGAGATACTGCACATGCGCCAGCTCCTGAAGACAAAACTGATCGACCTTGACCTTTCGGTCAGGGCACTTAACTGTCTTAAGGCGGCAGAAGTCGAAACACTTGGCGACCTGGTCAAGTTCAACAAGAACGACCTTCTCAAATTCAGGAACTTTGGGAAGAAGTCCCTCACCGAACTTGATGAGCTGCTCGAATCCATGAGCCTGTCGTTCGGGATGGATGTGGTCAGGTATAAGCTTGATAGAGATTAATTTGAATAGTTTTGAGGATAAAGAGAGATGCGACATAGAAGAGTTATTAACCATTTAGGGAGGAAAAGTTCCCACAGGAAAGCCATGTTGTCCAATATGGCTGCTTCACTTGTTATTCACAAGAGGATAACAACAACTGTTGCCAAGGCAAAAGCCCTGAAAAGTTTTGTGGAGCCTGTTATAACAAAGTCAAAGGAAGATACAACACACTCAAGGAGAGTCGCTTTCAGTTACCTGAAAGACAAGGAAGCCGTTTCAGAACTCTTCAGGGAAGTATCGCCAAAAGTCGGCGAGAGGCCGGGCGGTTATACCCGTATACTGAAGACAGGAAACAGGATCGGAGACAATGCTGAAATGTGTATTCTGGAGCTCGTCGATTTTAACGAGAACATGCTTGGCGGAACTGCAGCAAAACCGAAGGCGGCAAGGAGAAGGCGATCATCAAAGAAGAGTGCTGCAACAGCAGCAGCTGAGCCTGCCAAAACTAAAAAGAGCAAGCCGGAGCCTGAAAAGGAACCCGGAGCAGAAGGATCAGGTTCAGAGACAAACGACTGATTGTTAAATTTTTTAAAATAAATTTTTATGGGTCAAATAGTTAGTGTTCATGCACGAGAAATCCTCGATTCCCGTGGCAATCCGACAATTGAAGTTGACGTAATAACTGCAAGCGGGTGTACAGGAAGGGCAGCCGTGCCCTCCGGTGCCTCGACAGGTGAGAACGAAGCTCTCGAGCTAAGGGATGGTGACAAAAGCAGGTACCTGGGTAAAGGTGTACTCAAGGCGGTTCATAATGTGAACAATGTGATTGCTGAAGAGATCACCGGTATGGATGTCACCGATCAGGCCGGAATCGACAGAAAAATGATCGACCTCGACGGAACAAAAACAAAAAGCAATCTTGGAGCAAACGCCATTCTGGGAGTATCCCTGGCAGTCGCAAAGGCTGCTTCCGTTTACCACGGACTACCGCTATTCAGATATATAGGCGGACCAAATGCAGTAACACTGCCCGTTCCGATGATGAACATTATAAACGGAGGATCCCATTCGGATGCCCCTATATCTTTCCAGGAGTTTATGATACGTCCGGTGGGTGCACCCTCATTCAGGGAAGGCCTCAGGATGGGAACAGAAGTGTTTCACACACTCAAAAAAGTTCTGAAAGAACGCGGACTAAGCACCGCAGTAGGAGATGAAGGCGGATTTGCCCCTTCACTCAACGGCACCGAGGATGCACTCGAAACAATTTTGAAGGCAATATCCGCAGCTGGATACATACCGGGAAAAGATATTACAATTGCACTCGATTCAGCAGCATCAGAGTTCTATGTTAACGGAGTGTACGATTACACGAAATTTGAAGGTCCGAAAGGAATGAAAAGAACTTCAGAACAACAGGTAGCGTATTTTGAAGAACTGGTAAGCAAATATCCCATCGATTCGATAGAGGACGGAATGGCCGAAAGTGACTGGGACGGCTGGAAGCTGATGACAGAACGGCTCGGCGATAAAATACAGATCGTCGGCGACGATGTCTTTGTTACAAACGTGGAATACCTCAGAAAGGGTATTGAACTGGGTTGCGCCAATTCGATCCTGATTAAAGTGAACCAGATTGGAACACTTACCGAGACTCTTGAAGCGATTGAAATGGCTCACAGGGCAGGCTACACAACTGTAACCTCCCACAGATCGGGCGAAACGGAAGATTCTACAATTGCGGACATCGCTGTTGCAACATGCTCGGGACAGATTAAGACCGGTTCAGCAAGCAGAACCGACAGACTTGCCAAGTATAACCAGCTCCTGCGGATCGAGGAAACACTGGGAGAACTGGCTGTCTACGGCTACCGGAGATAGTTATCAACAATTGTTAATAACCCCTGTTTATTTCCCGTGTATAATTAGAGACACAAAAATTATGTGTCCTTCCCCTTTTTACACTATATTTGTTTCATCAGGTGAGCGATAAAAGACTGCTCAGATTGCATGGAAACAGAATGTGAATCTTAAATGAAACACGATCTGTTTCGGTCAGACCTCCGGGTCTGCATGTGTGAAGAGCCGAAGCCTGAACAAAGGGACTCAGGTCCCGGATGTTCGGCAGGTCAGCGAAAACCGGAAACGATCTTTCAAAGACTGGGTCACAGGGCTGAAGAGGAAAAAAAGCTCCGGCTTTCAATCCTCTGAAACTTAATGACAAACCCTTCGGGGAATGACTAAAGGGCCTGACTGACGCTTCGTCCCGGAATCCTGCGCAAGCGGGAGAAAGGACAGCCGGAAGGTGCTGCTGTAACAGGCAAAACCTGAAAGCTCAGGGTTGCACAACATGATTTCGGTCGTGAAATGCAACCGGTCAAAATAACAGTAACCTGACGCCCTGTGCGGCTTCGGTTGCACAAGGTGAATGGGAACTAATCCAAGGAATAGTTCCCATTACTGTTTTTATATACCTGCATTACCCGTTTATACACCCTCCTGTTTATTCCTGTTTGATGAGCTGGAACAGGTTTATTGAATATCTTTATGACTCATTAATGCTTTCTTATGTCCTGGACCGGATTATCTGAATTTGTAAATGCCCTTGAAAAGGCCGGGGAGATTCACCGGATTAATACTTTCGCTGATCCGGTACTTGAAATGGCAGAGATTGCCGACCGTATTGCCAAAAACCGGGGGAAGGCACTTCTGTTTGAAAACAACGGAACGGATTTTCCGGTACTGATGAATGCCTTCGGATCAAAAAAACGGATGGCAATGGCACTGGGCAGGGAAGATCCGGGCCAGGCAGGCAGCGAGATACTGGATATCATCGATTCACTGTCTGACACAAGCGGAGGGATCGCCGGAAAAATCCTTAAGTTGCTTAAGCTTGGCAAAACAGCCGGCTATATGCCTGTAAAGCTTCGAAGGAGAGGCTTATGCCAGCAGGTGATTGTGAAAAATCCCGACCTTGGCATACTACCTGTACTTCAGTGCTGGCCCTACGATGGCGGGCGATTTGTAACACTGCCTATGGTCCATACCCGGCACCCCGAAACGGGCAAGACCAATGTGGGGATGTACAGGATGCAGATACTTGGAAAGAACAGCACCGCAATGCACTGGCAGAGGCATAAAACAGGCGCGGCTCATTTCGGGGAATGGGAAAGAAGCGGAAAAATAATGCCTGTGGCCGTCGCTCTCGGAGGTGATCCGGTCTATACCTTTGCTGCCACGGCACCTCTCCCCGAAAACATCGACGAATACATCCTTGCCGGCTTTCTCAGAAAGAGAAGAGTGAACCTTGTAAAATGCATAACCTGCGACCTTTATGTGCCGGATGACGCCGACATTGTCATTGAGGGATTTATTGACCCGGCAGCCGGTACAGTCACCGAGGGCCCTTTCGGAGACCACACTGGTTTCTATTCGCTCGCTGATACCTATCCCGTCTTTAATGTTACATGTATCACGCACAGCCATAATGCCATTTATCCCGCCACAGTGGTAGGGATACCGCCGCAGGAGGATGCGTGGTTAGCAAAGGCAACTGAACAGATATTTCTGACCCCGATGAAAATAGCATTCCTGCCTGAACTGACAGATCTTCATATGCCCGAACCGGGAGTGGCGCATAACCTTGTTATTGTTAAGATCAACAAGAGTTATCCCGGTCAGGGAATGAAAGTAATAAGCTCTCTCCTGGGAGCAGGCCAGATGATGTTTACCAAATACCTGGCTGTGGTAAGCGGTGATGTAGATATCAGGAATTACAGGGAACTGTTATATAATATTTTTATTAACACCTGTTTCGAACGTGACATCCTTTTCACCAGGGGACCTCTCGATGTGCTCGATCATTCGTCCGACAGCTTCTCTTACGGGGGAAAGGCGGGAATCGACGCTACAATCAAGCTGCCCGAGGAAAGGGAAGGAAGAGGCCGCAATGTATTGATTCCCGGTGATGAAGCCATTGACTGTGAATGGATAAAAACACTTGCAGACCGGAATTTGACAGACGATCATAATACCGGGCTGCTTACTGATGGCATTCCCGTTGTGGTTATTTCCGTCAATCCGTCACAGTCCCCGGGTATTGTTGAGAGGGTGGCTGAAGAGATCAGGAAGACGGCAGGCGAAAAGGCCGCAGGACTGATAATTGCCGTTGATCACACGGTTGATGTGAATGACCTTTATATGGTAGCATGGCAGGTGCTGGGAAACTCCGATCCTGTGAGAGATCATTTCTATATCAACCCCGCGACTCTCCTTGTCGACGGGACCATCAAGTATTACCGCAGGGACGGGTTTTCCCGGAAATGGCCCAATGTAGTATGCTCCGATACAGATACCATAGACAGTATAAATAATAAGTGGGGTTTTATGGGCTTTGAAGATTTCTATCCTTCTCCATCGCTCCGTTACAAAAAGCTGCACCGCAGGGGGCGCGACTTTATCTCAGAGGATGTTCTTGATCTTGTCGATTAGCAATGCCGGCTGGTAGGGTTTACTGATATAGTCATCGATGCCGGCTGAAATGCATCTTTCCTTATCACCAAGCATCGCATTGGCTGTAATGGCTATAATGGGAACATGTGAATCTGTGCCGGCTTCCAGTTCCCTTATCTTTTCTGCTGCCACAAGTCCGTTCATCACCGGCATCTGGATATCCATCAGTATAAGGTCATATCTGGAAGGCTTGAATTTCTCTATGGCCTCCCTTCCGTTAGAGGCCGTGTCGATGCTGTTGACCAGAGGCTTAAGCGTCAGATGAGTGATCTTCTGATTGATCAGGTTATCTTCCACCAGCAGAAGCCTTACATCTTTCAGCTCCTTTTTTACCCTTGCTCTCTTTACGACAGCCTCAGCCTTCGGCATCGGGATATCCGGCTCGGCCCGGGGATTACTGAATGGAAGGATAATATTGATTACAGTATAGTTGCTGCCCGACTCCTGACTGAAACTGCCATTTATTGATGATATCAGCTTTACTGCATTCAGGTTGATTAAACCATTTTCATTAGTAAGAACGATTTTTCTGTCAGCCTGGATCCTGAATCCGATAAATATTTCATTTCTCACTTCTTTCTCCTGCTTAAGACTTATTGTGACCTTTACCGGCCGGTCAGCGGAAGCTGAAGCCTCAATGTTATTGAAAATGTCGAGGAATATCTGCTTCATTACCACCGGATCTCCGGTGAATTCCATGTCGGAGAACTCTTTCTTGTTCAGGATGAAATCAATATTGGCATCCTCCTTCAGGTTAAAAAGCTCAATAGTATTCCTGAGAGTGGGTATTATGCTGAATTTAATATTCTTTCTTGGTTCATACTTAATCCCGGCCGCCGATTTCATGGTCAGCTCATTGACTGTATTCACCATATTGTTGGTGGAGGCAACAAAGGTGTCGAGAAGCTCCCTCTGTTTCTTCTGGAGATCCGATGCCATAAGCAGGTCGATGATAATGACAAGGTTATTGAGAGGCTCCCGTATCTTGTGTGAGAAAACAGATATTACATTGCCCTGTTTCTCATTTTCCTCAGCAGCTTCATTAAGCGATTCCTTCAGGTTCCTGATCATGACTGAGGCTTTCTTCATCACAACGACAATCATCGCAGCTCCCCCTATCACAAGAGAGCCCGCAATCAGCCTTTGTCCGAAGGAGATGAGAATAACAGCAAGAATCAGGCATATAATTCCTGCTACCGAATAGATCTCAAGGTTTTTCATCCTTCCGGAGAATAACCGGTCTGAGAGCTGATTTATATCATCTGTTTTCCTGTTTTTTCCCGGATTATCAATCATCGACATCTGTTTGCAGTATCGTAAAAATATAAAATATATTGTAATTAACACATTTCATGATTAACTAACTTAGCATGAAAATGAGTATTTTTGACAAAATTGGAGCAAAAATGGTATAAAATTTGTTCCTTAATTATTAAATAACGGCAAATCATGAGGAGGGTTTATTTGAAACATATTCTGGCACTGTTTCTGTTTTCTATAGCTTGTCCCTTGATTATCAATGGTCAGGATGGTGAGGATCTGGTTAGATTCACTCCCGATTTCAGGTTTAAGGAGGGTATTTATATGAATTTCGAACAGGTTAAGCTTAACAATCCCATACCCAAGGCCAAGATTCTGACATCTGCTGATTACAACGATAAAGATTTCTTCAAAAAGGTACTCTCAACCGAGAAGGTCTATTTTTACGATGGCATGGGGCTGAGGCAGGAGATTGAGACCAATAGTATCTGGGGTTATTCCCGGAACGGCGTCCTTTATATTCAGGTTCAGGGAATTTTCAACAGGATTACCTATGTTGGCAGCATCAGTCATTTTGTCGCGGATGTCTCTTATTATGATAACCGCAACTACAATTCACCTTATGGTTATTACGATCCTTACTATTCCCCTTACTATTCTCCTTATTCATCTTACTACTCGCCATCTTACTACGGAGGTTACTATTCACCATACAGATCAATGTATTCTCCGTACCGGCAGAATGTCGTCAGAAATGAAGCAAGACAGTATCTTATTGAATTTGAATCAGGCAGGATACTGGAGTATGACATCAAGAATGCAGAGATGCTGCTCATGAAGGATGGCGAGCTGCACGATGAATATATGAGACTCTCAAGAAAGAAAAAGAGAGAGCAGTTGTTCGTATTTATCAGAAGGTTTAACGAAAAGAATCCTCTGTTTCTTCCCGCAAACTGATATAAAACATTAGTTTTGTCTCCTGTAATTAACACTAGCTTTTTATCTGATGAAAAGAATTCCGGCATTCATTGTATTGTTGTGCATTGTTGCGGCAACAAATGGGCAGGCTCCTTTTCCGGGCAGCAGTGAGATAAGGCAGTTTACAGAGTCAACAACGTGCGTTGTCTCTGATAGTGATCCTTTCTCGCCCTTTAATCTTTACATAAGGCAGGCTATGGATGATTTCTGGACCATTACGCCTTACGAATTCATAGGTGAGGAGGAGTTTGAAGCGCGTCGTGCCGATCCGTCATGGTCGTTTATTCTTGTAACAGAAACAAGTTTCGACAGGGATAAATCGAATTCAAGCTTTTACTTTATCAATCTTCTTCAGGGGAAGAAGGTCAGGCAGCTGAATGAGATGCCTGAGATTTGCGCCGTTCCGCTCGCATTTGCCGGTGAGGAGGACCTTGAATACGGGTACAAGCTCGGTGCGATCCTGATGTTCATGCAAAACCATGCCAGGCTCATCTCTGCCGAGCCATCAGTATCAGGCAGACGGTTTCTGACATACTATAACAAGAATATACCCCGGGTTGCAGAAAAAACGATCCTGGTCGTTCAGGAGGACCTCTCTCCCGCCATAAACACTGCAGAGAGTATAAAATCTTTCTACAGCAGTAAGATTGAGATTGTTACGGAAGAAGAGATAATAAAGGCAGTCAGTGATAAGTCTCCCAACACCGTTATTCTTCATATGGTTGGTCCACCGGAGGGGAGAAATGCAGGATACTGTTTCAAGATGCTGATAGGGACAGACGATTCAGAGATGTATTACTATAACCAGCACAGGATCGACAGAAATAATCCCGGGGGCCTGCTGCCTTCAGATCTGAAGCGCCTGTCAAGATTCTGACCATGCATCATTTAACGAATTTTACCGTCTTTTTGTAAACACAAGATTGTCATGAGAGAAATAAGGGAATTATCGGAACCGGAACGGAACTGGGCAATGCTGTGCCATCTCTCCGCTTTTGCAGGCTACTTCTTCCCTTTCGGGGGAGTGATAGGCCCCCTGATCTGCTGGTTATCCAGGAAAGATGAATCGCAGTGGGTAAACCAGAACGGAAAAGCTTCACTGAATTTCCAGCTTTCGATACTCCTGTATATGATCCTGGCTGCCCCTCTCTCCATTATTATTATAGGTATACCTATTATCATCTTCCTGGGGGTGCTTGAGATAATATGCATAATCATTGCAAGCATCAGGGCTT